>MDTB01105684.1_pt1 | contig 14533 bp, 16 predicted proteins | sample 811161 | NCBI WGS metagenome assembly MDTB01 (sample SAMN05326650, study PRJNA326480) | marine metagenome | isolation source: seawater | place: Mediterranean Sea | collected 2009
ATGATCTATTTTTGCGGGAAATAATGGTGGGCCCAGTAGGACTTGAACCTACGACCAATCGATTATGAGTCGACTGCTCTAACCAGCTGAGCTATGGGCCCTTTAACTTATCTTTTTGCCGCAAGGCTTTGTCCCGTGCTCACAAATTTCAATCACATACGCTGTGTATGCTCAGTCTAATTGTGATGCGTCATATTATGTTGTGTAATTTATTCGTCAATAAAGCTACGCAGATGATCTGAGCGGGTAGGATGACGCAACTTGCGCAGTGCCTTGGCTTCGATCTGTCGAATACGTTCTCGAGTTACATCGAACTGTTTACCCACTTCTTCGAGAGTATGATCTGTATTCATATCAATGCCAAAGCGCATTCTGAGTACCTTGGCTTCTCGCGCGGTAAGGCTGCCAAGAACATTTCGCGTTGAATCGGTTAGATTCGATTTAGTTGCTTCATCGACCGGCAATGCAATGGTTGTATCTTCGATAAGATCGCCAATATTAGCGTCTTCATCTTCGCCAATCGGTGTTTCCATAGATATCGGCTCTTTGGCGATTTTAAGTACTTTACGAACTTTATCCTCTGGCATTTCCATGCGTTCTGCAAGCTCTTCAGGCGAAGGCTCACGGCCCATTTCTTGAAGCATTTGACGGGAAATACGGTTTAGCTTGTTGATAGTTTCAATCATATGCACTGGTATACGAATGGTTCTAGCTTGGTCGGCAATGGATCTTGTGATTGCCTGCCGAATCCACCAGGTAGCATAGGTTGAGAATTTGTAACCACGACGGTATTCAAATTTATCGACCGCTTTCATAAGGCCGATATTCCCCTCTTGAATAAGATCAAGGAACTGCAGGCCGCGGTTGGTGTATTTTTTGGCAATAGAGATTACTAGTCGTAAGTTAGCTTCAACCATCTCTTTTTTAGCTCGACGCGCCATGGCTTCACCCATGGTTACTCTGCGATTGATATCTTTTATCTGTGCAATACTAAGTTGATTTTCTGCTTCAACTTGAGCTAATTTACGCTGGCATCTAACAATTTCTATTTCTTGGTTTTTTAAGCCTGTGGCCCAGTCAGAACCAGATTCGATATGTTTACTTACCCACTCTAAGTCAGTTTCATTGGTTGGGAAGCTTTTGATAAAGACCTTGCGCGGCATTTTAGCGTAGCGCAGGCAAAGGCGCATGATAGCACGCTCTTCAGCACGAACACTTTCTACGGCCTTTCTGACCATTCCAATTAGCGGATCAAATTGACGCGGAGTAAGCTTCAGATACTTAAATACTTCGGCTAGGGCTTCTAGATTTTCTTTGGATGCCTTACCGTCGCGTCCATATCGGGTGATGCAACGCTCGGTTTTAACTAATTGCTCGCGGATTTCTTCAAAGCGACGATTAGCTTCCTCAGGGTCTAGACCACCCTCATGCTCTTCTTCGTCATCGTCGTCTTCCTCATTTTCGCTTTCGCCATTGGCTAGCCTCTCGGCCTCAGCTGCTTGTTGCTGGGCAAGGGCAGATGGAACGTGTTCCATGGGGTTGAGGTAGCCACTTATAAGATCGGTTAGTTTACGCTCACCAAAGAGTACAAGATCCCATTCATCAATAACTGCACCCACAGTTGAAGGCCAGTCTGAGATAGCTGACATTAGCTCTCTAGTACCTTCTTCAATTCTTTTGGCGATTTCAATTTCGCCTTCTCTTGTCAGTAGTTCTACTGAGCCCATTTCACGCATGTACATACGTACTGGATCGGTAGTTCTATGTTGTTCAGATTCTACTGAGGCAAGTGCAGCTGCTGCTTCTTCTGCGGCTACTTCATCTGGAGTGTTGACTCCTGAGACCATTAAGAGTGATTCGGCATCGGGTGCAGTTTCAAATACTGTGATGCCCATATCATTGATCATCTGGATGATATCTTCGACCTGTTCAGGGTCTGCTATGCCCTCTGGAAGATGATCATTTACTTCAGCATAGGTCAGATAGCCTTGTTCTCGCCCTTTGGCGATAAGATCTTTGATTCCTGATTGCTGATTTTTTAGATTTTCGCTCATAGTTAAAGTACTGTTATATGCGCCTAAAATGGCGCGCAATTATATCTAAAAATTTACCTATTGTCGCAGTAAATTTAGATTTTACTATAGATATTAGCTTTTTTTTCTAGAGGCTAAGCAATCTATGCTTAATTTGTTCTTTAAGTTGAACAGATTTTTCATCCTTTGGTAGCTCTAAGCGCAATCTATGTAATTGTTTTATTTGCCTTTCATCAAGCTTTTCTTGGCCAAGTAAGTGCTCTGCTTTATCGCCTGGGGGAAGATTATAAAAAGCTTCTTTCACCACATGTTTATAGGCATCACAAAACTCTTGATTATCATCTCTGCCGGTCCCCGATGGTGGGTGATAGAGCTCAATTGCGGCAAGCTCTTGCAGAATCTGAGTTTCCTGTGAGTCGCTATAAGTTCCGTGCCAATAAGCAAATATATGGGATGGCTTGTAATCTGGATTACTTTTAACCACTTTTAATAGTTTTAGGAATAGTGCTGTGTCAGTATCTGTTGCTAGTTCAAGAAGCTCAATACTATCAATATGCTCTGCTAGTTGGGGGTGATTGATTAACAATGCTGTAAGGTGCTTGATGGGTGTAAGGCGTATTTTAGAGGTTTTTTCCCCTCCAATGCTTGCTGCAAAACCATAGTCATCACTTGTAGGAACTGGTTCAGTGGTCCAATCTTGAGATGCATTATTGGTGGCACTTTTTTGTGTTTCTGGATAACTATTATTTTGGGTACTAACCTGTATGTTTGTCTGGCTACCCACATAGGTTTTTAAATCATCCGCACTGATACCTGTTTTTCGAGATAACTCTTCGAGCATAAGCTGTTTGAATACACCAGCTGGGATACGGTTAATTTTGGGTGCAATTAGTTTGCTTAATTTGGCTTTTCCTTCTCCAGTTTCAGTCTCTATATCTGCGCTTAGTTCTTCAAATAAAAATTCTGATAATGGCGTAGCGCTTTCTATTTGAGATTTGAATTTTTCTGTGCCTAAGTTTCTTACCATGGTGTCCGGGTCTTCACCGTCAGGTAAAAACAAAAATTTTGCAGTTACGCCATCGCGCATTTCTGGCAGGGCTATATCCAATGAGCGAGACGCGGCTCGGCGTCCTGCACTATCACCATCAAAACAAAAAACAATTTCACTGGTGTATCTAAATAACTTTTGCAGATGATTCTCTGTCAGGGCAGTTCCCAAAGTGGCGACTGCGTTGTTAATGCCGTATTGGGCGAGGGCAATAACATCCATATAGCCCTCAACCATTAGTAAATAGGGTATTTCTTTGAGTGCTTGTCGTGCTTCATAGAGACCATAAAGTTCTCTGCCTTTATGAAATACTGGGGTCTCTGGGGAGTTGAGGTATTTTGGTGTGCTATCGTCTAGAACTCTACCGCCAAAACCTAGTGTTCGTCCCCGTTGATCTCGTATTGGGAACATAATACGGTGACGAAATCGATCGTATTGTTTTTTCTCTTCAGGCTTGACAACAAGCATGCCAGAGTCTGCCAGCAATTTGGTTTTTTCATCATTGGTCCCCACAGTTTTCATCAGGTTATTCCAGCCTTGTGGAGCAAAACCAACGCCAAATTGTGCGGCAATTTTACCGGTTAATCCTCGTGACTTTAGGTAGTCAACTGCTGGCTTGGCTTCTTCTGTGCGCAATTTTTGTCGGAAGAATTTATCGGATTCAGTCAATACCGAATATAAATCATCGCGATGTTGTTTGGCTTTGGGATTTGCGTTTTCTTCTCTGGGCACTTCAAGTCCGGCATTTTTGGCTAATAGCTCAACTGCAGGCATAAAATCGATACGATCAAATTCCATAACAAAGCTAAGTGCATTGCCGCCGGCACCGCAACCAAAGCAATAATAAAATTGTTTATCTTCAGCAACAGTGAATGATGGGCTTTTTTCTTCATGGAAGGGGCAGCATGCTTTATGACTTTTTCCGGTCTTTTTGAGCGGCACTCGACTATTGACCAGATTGACTATGTCGGTGCGGTCTAGGAGATCATCTATAAAACTTTGTGGAATTAAGCCAGCCATGATTTCAGTGTAAGCTATTTATTTTAACCTATAGTGTAACTGGTTATGGCGGGAAATAAACTGAGTTTTTATACTAGTGCTTTTTTTACCCCAGCACTCACGGCACCAGCATCAGCTCGGCCTTGAATTTGAGGCTTTAATATACCCATTACCTTGCCCATATCACGCATGGATTCTGCGCCAGTTGTGGCTATAGCTGCTTGTATAAGTTCATCAATTTCTTGTTCTGTGAGTGCAGTTGGAAGGAAATCTTGAATTACCTTGATTTCTGCAATTTCGATGGCTGCTAGTTCATCGCGACCTGCTGCTTCAAACTGAGTAATGGAGTCGCGACGCTGTTTGATCATTTTGTCCATAATCGCAACCAAACGCTGGTCATCGACTTCAATGCGCTCATCGACTTCAATGCGTTTCACTTCGGCTTGAATAAGACGAATTGCACCTAGACGCGGTTTGTCTTTGGCTCGCATGGCATCTTTCATTGCGTTATTGATTTGTCCTTTAAGGCTCATGGTCATTCTCCATAGAGATTTAAAAATAATGTATATCAACGATTGCTAGAAACACAAAAAGCGCCTCAAGGCGCTCTTTGCTAGAAATTATACTGATCGTCTCAGTAAAAGAGAGTCTAGTACAACCTTTGGAATTTGCGTGATTCGCGAGAAACCTTTTTGAGGTTTCGCTTAACAGCTGCAGCGCCTTTGCGCTTGCGTTCCCAGGTTGGTTTCTCATAAAATTCTTTTGAGCGAACCTTAGCTAGAATTCCTGCTTTTTCACATGAACGTTTGAAGCGTCGTAACGCTACGTCAAACGGTTCATTTTCTTTAAGACGCACACTTGGCATTGATGCATAATCCTGTCGTTGTAAATATGTAATCAGAAGTATAAATAAACTGCTAATCTGTAAGGGCGCGTAGTCTATACATTTACCCCTATTGATGCAAAATTTTTTTGCCTTTTTACAGTTTTTTTAGCGGTTTATTTATAAATTTTAGTCGAAAAACCCCAGTAAAGGATGAATTTATCCTTATTAACGGACTTTTTGTTCCTTAAAATAAACCAATGGGTTCACACAAACTAACATTGAGGTTAAAGTTGCAGATCCTAAAGGTCTGTATAAATTTAATAATGCTTGTACTTGGAATTGAAACATCTTGCGATGAAACTGGTTTTGCTGTCTATGACAGTAAACGCGGCCTATTGGCCCATAGTCTTTATTCTCAAGTGGCCCTTCATGCTGACTATGGTGGTGTAGTGCCGGAACTGGCATCTCGAGACCATGTGCGTAAAATTTTACCCATGTTAAATGAGGTGCTTGCAAAATCAGGCATTGGCAAGCAACAAATTGATGGTATTGCCTACACAGCTGGTCCCGGTTTAATGGGAGCACTTATGGTAGGGGGTTCGATGGCAACAGCCCTTGGATTTACTTTAGATGTACCGGTGATTGGTGTCCATCATATGGAAGGCCATTTACTAGCACCTATGCTTGAAGATACGCCGCCTGAGTTTCCTTTTATAGCCTTATTGGTTTCGGGTGGTCACACTCAGCTGGTGCATGTTAAGGGAATTGGTCAGTATGATTTGCTTGGTGAATCGCTTGATGATGCTGCGGGTGAAGCCTTTGATAAGACCGCGAAGATGCTAGATTTAGATTACCCCGGAGGGCCTGTTTTGGCTGGTATGGCTGAAAAAGGTCAGGTTGATCGCTTTGATTTTCCTCGGCCCATGACAGATCGACCGGATTTAGATTTTAGTTTTTCTGGTTTAAAGACACATACTCGAAATTTAATTGATAAATACCGCGGTAAAAAACCATTACCTGATGAACAGACCGTTTTGGATATTTGTGCTGGTTTTCAGGAAGCTGTGGTCGATACATTAGTGATAAAATGCAAACGAGCACTTGTGCAAACGAACATGAGCAAACTAATAATTGCTGGTGGTGTTTCTGCAAACAAGCGCTTACGAGAAAAATTAGAAGCTGAATTAGTGAAAAATAAGGCTCAAGTTTTTTATGCCCGTCATGAATTTTGCACTGATAATGGGGCAATGATTGCCTATGCGGGCTGCCAGAGGTTACTTGCCGGTGAACACAGCGATTTGGCGCTGTCAGTTACGCCTCGTTGGCCGTTACAAGATCTGACTTCAATTGAGGAATTAAGTTAATGGATATTGTTTATATTAGAGATTTGCGCATTGAAACCATCATTGGAATCTATGATTGGGAGCGAGAAGTTAAGCAGACTGTAAGCTTGGATTTAGAAATGGCCCATGATATTCGTAAAGCAGGGGAAACCGATGATATTCAATATGCTTTGAATTATAAATCCATTGCCAAACGATTAATCGCCTTTATTGAGGGAAGTGAGTTTTTACTTGTAGAGCGCATGGCAGAAGAAGTGGCCGCCATTGTTCTTAACGAATTTTCGGTGCCATGGTTAAAGTTGCGTGTTAGCAAGCCGGGCGCTTTGCGCGGTTCTAAAGATGTTGGAATCCTGATACAGCGCGGTGAAAAACCGGATGGAGTTGCTGTTTAATGGCGTTGATTTACTTGAGCCTTGGTAGCAATATTAATCGTGAACGCCACATAGGCGCTGCGCTTGATGCTCTTGCTAATCATTTTGGTGCACTGGAAATATCTACTGTTTATGAATCTGTTGCTGTCGGTTTTGAGGGCGATAGTTTTTACAACCTAGTTGTAGGTATTAATTCTGACCTAACTGTGGCTGAAATTACCAAGATTTTAAAATATATTGAAGACTGTAATGGCCGTGATCGCAATGCGCCTAAATTTGGTCCTCGAAGTTTAGATATAGATATTTTAACGGTTGATAATCTTGCAGGTGAAATTGATGGCATTAGGTTGCCGAGAAATGAAGTGTTAAAAAATGCGTTTGTACTTCAACCCCTTGCGGAATTAGCCGCGGATATGATTCATCCTTTGACTAATAAATCTATCGGTGAACATTGGCAAGAGTTTGATAAAGCAAGCCAAGACTTGTGGCCAGTGGTATTTGAATGGCAACCCTTATCTTAGAGACTGGTTGAACTACCGCCGTCTACCGCTATAGTTTGGCCGGTCATATAGCTAGCTTCTACCGCTAAAAAGAAGACTGTATCTGCTATATCTGATTCACTGCCTAGTCTACCCATGGGAACATTTTTTAGTACTGATTGTTGTTTTTCGATATCATCTTCTTCGTGTTCCGGCCATAAGATAGCCCCCGGCGCCACCGAGTTAACTCTGACTTCAGGTGCAAGTTCCAATGCCATTGTTTTGGTCATAGCGATATTGCCACCTTTGGCAATTGTGTAGATTGGGTGATTAGCTAGGGCTTGTCTAGCATGCATATCTGAAATGTTCACTACAGCGCCCTGTTGCTTCTTGAGTAAGCTACTAAGGGCCTGCGTTAGGAAAAATGGCCCTCTTAGATTACTACCAATAAGATCGTTCCATTGGTCTTGATCACAATTTTCTAATGGGGTTGGATAAAAACTGGAGGCATTATTAACTAGTACATCAAGCCTTCCTATATTGCCTATTAAATCTGTAATTTTTTTAATTCCTGAGGAACTACTTAAATTGGCTTGAACCATTAAACAACTGTCGGCATCAATTTGATTAAGGCTTTGGCATAGTTTGTCTGCAGCACTAGCAGACTGGTTGTAATGAATAACAACGCGGTAATTTGCATTGTGAAAAAGTTGCGCCATATTTGCTCCAATGCGGCGCGCAGCGCCAGTAATAAGTACTACTTTTTCACGTTTATTATTCATGGGCTTATTTTTTCCTAAGTCTTGTGGTTTATAAGTTTTCTGATTTAAATATTGTGAGTTGCTCAATCTGTCTCTGTTTTAGCTGAACCCCAATATCTGAGCCTTTCACGCCATCGGCGACAAGGTCTGAGATATCAACTTTTTGAAGTGCCAATAGGGCATCCGTTAAATATTTCTTGGGTTGATACGTTATTTCTTCAAATCCGGCTCTGCCTCTGGCATCTGCTTCACAGCAATATAAAAAATCTTTTAGTCGATTGTTATCTCGAAGGGCCCCAATACTTTGAAAAAGTTTCAGCATGGTTGCTGGTTTAAGCTCTTTAGCCTTGTGAGAATGAAGGTGATATTCGGTAACAGCCATGGCTAGTTGTCGATATTGATTGGGAACGCCTAGCCGATCACACATAGCTTGGACTAATGGGATTCCCGAAGTTTCATGCCCTGTATGACTTGGAAGTACAGTATCTGGGGTTAAGGCTTTGCCTACATCATGAACCAAAACGCTAAATCTCACAGCACCAGAATCTGAAATTTTAACCGCCTGTTCTAAAGCCATTAGTGTATGGATGCCAGTGTCAACTTCGGGGTGATAATCAGCTCTTTGTGGTACGCCAAACAGAGCATCAATTTCTGGGAATAAAACATTGAGCGCACCACAGTTTCGCAGGACTTCAATATAAATGTGCGGCGACTGCTCAGTGAGTGCTCGCGAGGTCTCTTTCCATACTCGTTCGGCCACAAGAAATTCCATTTCGCCCTGGTCGACAATTGACTTGAGCAGTTCCATTGTTTCCTCGGCGATGGTAAATCCAAGGTGGTGATAGCGAGCGGCAAACCTTGCAACTCTTAAAACCCTAAGTGGATCCTCAGTAAAAGCGTAAGACACGTGACGAAGCAGCTTTTCTCCAAGATCTCTTTGCCCGCCAAAGGGGTCGATAACATTACCTGCTTCATCTTGTGCCATAGCGTTAATGGTTAGATCTCGGCGGTTAAGATCTTCCTCAAGAGTAACATCTGTTGAGGTATAAAATTCAAAACCTTTGTAACCATGGCCTGATTTTCTCTCGGTTCGAGCTAAAGCGTATTCTTCACTGGTTTTGGGGTGAATAAATACAGGAAAATCTTGACCCACAGGCTTAAAGCCCTGATCGGTCATTTGTTCTGGTGTGGCACCCACAACTACCCAGTCATTTTCTGAGCTTGGGTAATTAAGTAAGCTGTCGCGAACAGCGCCACCAACCAAATAAATTTGCATACTAACCTCGTATTCTAGGCAACCATTGTAGAGGCCTAGCTAAAGGTTCTCAATCGTTGGCTTTGATTGGCTACCTTTTACTTTTAACTCATTAATAAATAAATCTCATATGTTGTCTATTTTCTGCATATTTTCTGTGATCGACTATTATTGAAATATCGTAAAAGATAAATTATTAGTTGTTTTAAGTGTTTAACAATACCTATAATTTTTTATATGGCTTATTGAATTTTATTTATGGTGAAGTCTATGAATAATGATATTGAAAATGTAGAAGAAATTGATAACAAGTTCCAGCATGCTTTTGAATCTAATTCTAAAGGTGGTCAATCGAATGCTGCGGCTGATAATGCAGCGACTAGAAGTAAATTCAAAGCCAATTCTAGCTCACGAAAAAGGCTTGAACAGAAACTTGAGGATAGTCGAGTTTATCGGCAGGTTCGAGAGTTTGATTTCGATGATTTGGATGAGTAGCAAAAAAGTTATTAATTCATTTCCACAACATTCAGCATCCTGCTGAGTTTTTTGGCATAATAGATCCTCAAATTTTTATGGGATTGAAGACATCCATTGGCCTCTACAAATATACTTAAAATTGAAAAGCTAGCGTTTGAGCGCAACGATACGTTGCTGTTTGAACCTGTGAGTTTTGAGCTAAACTCGGGTGAAGCCCTGCATATTGAAGGCGAAAACGGTGCGGGTAAGACGACTTTTTTTCAACTCTTGATCAATCTGCTTGAGCCCAGTGCCGGTGAAATTCATTTTCGCGGCCAAAATTTTGGTGATTGTATATATGAATATCTTTCTGATGTCCTGTTTATAGGGCATCAGTCTGCCGTTAAAGGGGCTTTATCTGTTGAGGAAAACCTCAGATGGATGAGCCCAGCTAATACTTCATCTAAAGAAATCACCACTGCGTTACGATCTGTAGGTTTAGAGCACCATGCTAGTATGCCGTGCTACCGTTTGTCAGCAGGTCAGCAACGTCGAGTGGCACTAGCGCGATTGATGACAACTTCAGCTTCACTCTGGTATCTGGATGAACCCTTTGCGGCTTTGGATAAACAGGGCGTTGAGTTTATTGAAGATCGAATGCAAAGCCATTTAGATCAGGGAAGAGCCATTGTTTTTTCTTCTCACCAAGATTTAGTCAAAACAACCAACCGCAGCTATAGGCTCAACCCATACAGGGAGTTAGTGTGAATGTATAACTATCTCTCTGGCGGGTTTTTAGCTTATTTAAACCGCGATCTATTACTGGGTATCAGAAATAAGTCTGACCTAATAAAACCACTGATTTTTTTTCTGTTGGTCTCAGTCCTTGTGCCCTTGGCTATTGCCCCAGAGGCAGATCGCTTAGCCGAACTTGCACCGGGTATTATTTGGATTTTTGCGGTTCTGGCCACATTGCTCTCTGTAGAGCGATTATTTAGTGATGATCTTCAAGATGGGTCTTTGGAGCAAATGTTAATGTCCCCAAACCTGCTGATTTTTCCAATTTTGGGAAAAGTAACGGCGCATTGGTTAATGATTGGACTCCCATTGGCGCTTTTGTCACCAGTGATTGGTATTTGGTTATCTCTGCCTACTACAGCGGTTTTACCCATGATGCTAAGTTTAGCTATAGGTACTGCCGTATTGAGTTTAATTGGAGCAGTGGGTGCCGCTTTAACCTTACCTCGACAAGGGGGCGTGCTTATAGCGCTTCTCGTTATGCCGCTGTATATGCCTGTGCTTATTTTTGGTAGTGCAACTATTCAAAGTGCAGTTGATGGACAAAGTTGGACTGCACCGCTGTCAATCTTGGCCGCTTTTTTGGCTATAGCAATTGCACTTTGCCCGCTGGCAATTAATGTGAGTCTTAGACTTGCGAAAAATGGATAAAGATTCATGAATTTAAATTTGCAATGGACATGGTTCCACCGACTTGGATCGCCGCGATGGTTTTATCAAAAAACCCAACGTTGGTTGCCATGGTTAAGTCTAATTATGTTATCACTTCTTGCTCTAGGTCTAGTTTGGGGGCTTGCGTTTGCTCCGCAAGATGCCAAGCAGGGCAATAGTTTCCGCATTATCTATGTGCATGTGCCTGCATCTGTAGTCGCTCTTGCAGGTTATTATTTAATGGCTATTGCAGGAGCTGTAGGACTTATTTGGCGAATTAAATTATCTTATATGCTGATGCGTTCAGCCGCACCTATTGGCGCTGCACTGACATTTGTAGCATTGGTCACTGGTGCTATATGGGGAAAACCAACCTGGGGTGCTTACTGGGTTTGGGATGCAAGAATAACCTCAATGTTGATTTTATTATTCTTGTATCTTGGGGTTATGGCGTTGCGCCATGCTTATTCTAGTAATGAAGCTACAGATAAAGCATCGGCTATTTTGGGCTTAGTAGGCATGGTAAACGTACCTATTATTTATAAATCTGTGGATTGGTGGCAGACCTTGCATCAGCCAGCAACGATTAAATTTACCGGTGCCCCCAGTATGCACCCTGATATGTTTATGCCACTGGTGGTAATGATTGCTGGTTTTTATATGTTTTATGCAGTGACTTTGATTCTATTCACTAGGATAGAGATCTTAAGGCGTGAATATAGATCAAGCTGGGTAAAACAGCTCGTAGAAAATAATTAAGTAGAGAAGTAACTATGTACTTTGAGAGTATTCAGCAGCTAATTGTTATGGATGGACATGGTATCTATGTGTGGTCCGCATTCAGTATAACGATTGTTGTTATGCTAGGGCTTATTTTTAAACCTTTATACCAAGCAAAACAAGAATTTAAAAATATTCAGCTACATATAAAATTGCAGCAGGTCAATGCAGCAGCTATGCAGCAAAAGGACTCCGATGCACCCCATACGTAAGCAAAGACTACAGATTGTTGTATTAATTGTGATTGCCAGTTCACTGGCGGCGGGATTAATCGTCTATATGTTGGGTCAAAATGCTAATTATTTCTTTACCCCTTCTCAAGTTTTGCAGGGTGAAGCGCCCAAAAATATCACAATTAGGGCAGGTGGCATGGTGGTTGATGGTTCTATTGAAAGATCGTCAGACTCGCTAGATGTGAGTTTTTTAGTGACAGATGGTTTGGCTGATTTAAAGATCTATTACAGTGGAATTTTACCGGATTTATTTGCTGAGGGTGAAGCGGCTATTGCTACGGGTAAGTTGGATGGTGATAAAGTTTTACAGGCCTCACAGGTACTTGCTAAACACGATGAAAATTACACCCCACCTGAAGTAGCTGATGCTATGAAACAGGCTTACGATTTGAAGCAACAAGAGCAGTATCAATCACAAGAGGCGAAAAAGTGATAGCTGAGCTGGGGCATTTTGCCCTTATTATCGCATTGGCAATGGCACTTTTGCTGTCATTGGTGCCCATGATTGGCTCGTTTAGGGGTTATTCTAGCTGGATGCGGTTGGCTAGTTCATTGTCTTTAGGGCAGTTATTGTTTGTCGCTTTTTCTTTTGTCTGCTTAGCCATCGCATTTTTGATGGATGATTTTTCCCTGAAATATGTGTCTCAAAATTCTAATACCGCTTTGCCTGATCACTACAAGATAAGTGCTGTCTGGGCCGCCCATGAGGGATCATTGATGTTATGGGCACTTATATTGGCAGGTTGGACTGCGGCAGTGGCTCTTTTTAGTCGTTCGCTACCGCTGGTGCTTTCTGCGCGAATACTTTCTGTATTGGGCGCTATATCTTTCGGTTTTGCATTATTCTTAATCCTGACATCTAATCCCTTTGAGCGCCTATTGCCAATGGTGCCTATGGAGGGTGCGGATCTTAACCCGCTACTTCAGGATATTGGCTTAATTATTCATCCACCCATGCTCTATATGGGCTATGTTGGCTTTGCTGTCCCCTTTGCTTTTGCTATAGCGGCATTGATTGGTGGGCAATTTGACAGTGCTTGGGCGCGCTGGTCTCGACCCTGGATTAATTTGGCTTGGGTATTTCTAACCATTGGTATTACTCTGGGTAGCTGGTGGGCCTATTACGAATTGGGTTGGGGTGGCTGGTGGTTTTGGGATCCAGTAGAAAATGCCTCGCTTATGCCGTGGTTAGTTGGCACAGCATTAATGCACAGTGTTTCTGCCACTGAAAAACGCGGAGTATTTCGCAGCTGGACCCTTTTGTTAGCAATTTTTGCCTTTTCATTGAGTTTATTAGGGACCTTTTTGGTTCGTTCGGGAATTTTAACCTCAGTACATGCCTTTGCTTCAGACCCGGAGCGCGGGGTATTTATGCTTATGTTTTTGGCGATTGTCACTGGTGGGTCGCTTATACTGTTTGCCCTTCGTGGTCCTGCTATGCAAAAGGTCAAAGCCTACAGCGGCTGGTCTAGAGAAGTGATGCTATTAATCAACAATTTGATATTAGTAAGTGCCATGACCATGATTTTAATCGGTACTCTTTATCCTTTAGTTGCTGATGTACTCGAGTTAGGAAAGATTTCAGTAGGCCCACCTTATTTTAATTTTTTCTTTGTTCCTTTGACTGTGGGGTTAGTAATAGCAATGGGTATTGCGGTTTTTACTCGATGGAAATCAACTGAGGTAAATTTAATACTGGGTAAAATCCCTGTACCTTTTTTAGTAGCAATTATTAGTGCAGGTATTTTGCCATTTTATTTGTCATTAGATTATAGCTATTCGATCACTGGCGGATTGACCATTTTTATGTCGGTTTGGCTAGTTGCCACAATTGCAAAAGATTTAATCGAAAAAATGGGTATCAATTTGAAGCGCATAGCTAAATTAAGTCATAGCTATTTGGGCATGCAGTTGGCGCATACTGGTTTGGCAATTTGCATATTAGGGGTGGGTTTAAGTTCAGCCTATGACCAAATCCGCGAGCTGCGAATGGCACCGGGTGATAAAGCGCTAATCGCGGCCTACGAATTTACTTTTTCTGGTGTTAATGCTATTGCTGGGCCGAACTTCTCAGCATTTCAGGCGCATATTATAGTGACTAAAAATAACCAAGTAGTGGCTAACTTATTTCCTGAAAAACGACATTATAATGCTGGCGGTCAGGTGATGACCGAGGCGGATATTGATCCCTCAATAACAAGGGATATCTATGTTTCCATGGGCGAGCCATTAGCAGATGGTGCTTGGGCGCTGAGCTTGCAGGTGAAACCCTTTGTTCGCTGTATTTGGTTGGGGGCACTGATGGTGAGTATTGGCGGATTATTGGCCGCTACGGATCGTCGATATCGTCGTCGTAGACAATCCGCGTCTAATAATGAGGTTGCGCTATGACCCGAATAGCACTTTTTATTCCCCTCGTGGTTTTTGCCATTTTAACCCTATTTCTTTTAAAGGGTTTAGATAGAGACCCAACAGAATTACCGTCTGCACTGGTAGGTGA
>MDTB01104203.1_pt1 | contig 14532 bp, 11 predicted proteins | sample 811161 | NCBI WGS metagenome assembly MDTB01 (sample SAMN05326650, study PRJNA326480) | marine metagenome | isolation source: seawater | place: Mediterranean Sea | collected 2009
ATCGCGAGTTGCCAACCAATGATCGAGCTAGCGGCCCCGCACTTGGCTAATCGCCCCAATGGCATTGATTTGGTCGCCACAAACTCTGCAACTTACGGCTTCTTATGCGGGACGGCACTGCAAGCCTCTGCTACAACGCAAAACGATTGGGCCCGGGGCAAGTGGTCTCCGGACGAGGTGGATGTCTCTTTTTACCGCGGCGCCGAATCTCTTCATGCTGCCAGCGCAAACATGGTGATGGAGAGCCAATGGGCGGCACTAGCGTGGCTGATCAATACGGTGCTCGCGCAGGGTTACAAATTAAACAAAGGTCACCTCCTTATGACTGGTTCCATCGGCGCTTTACACCCCGCTAAACCTGGCCATTATCGCGCCGAATTTAGCGGCCTGGGCTGCATCGAATTCGAGGTTGCTGGCGTATGAGACAGTGATCCGATGCACGCTATCGAGTTGCGGCACTGGGCATAAAGCTGAGCTGGCTCGCAAAACAGACGGGCTCAACACGCACAATTGCATGCGGATGCGTTTGGCCCAGTTGGAATATATTGCATGTGAATTATTCCATTTATTTTAGCTGCTGCGCTTGCTATTTTGCCGCGCGTTTGTCCGCAGGGTGACCTGCAAAACCATTTAGCTCAGCTATAGTCATCACATTCGAGGGATTCAACATGTCATCCTATTTGGAGCAGATCACGCAAGTCCAAAATACCATTGGCGAGAAAAAAGAGTGGGCCGCGATCAATGCGGAATATGCAGTGCGCATGAAGCTGCAAAATCGCTTTAAAACCGGTTTGGAAATTGCTCAGTACACCGCCGACATCATGCGCCGCGATATGGCCAACTACGATGCGGACACCAGCAAATACACGCAGTCTCTCGGTTGCTGGCACGGGTTTGTGGCACAGCAGGTCATGATGAGCGTGAAGCGGCATCAGAAGACCACCGAGCGCAGCTACATTTACTTGTCTGGCTGGATGGTCGCCGCACTGCGTTCACAATTTGGCCCGCTGCCGGACCAGAGCATGCATGAGAAGACCACAGTATCGAACCTCATTGAAGAAATTTATACCTTTTTGAAACAAGCTGATGCGCGCGAGTTGCGCCACATTTTTGCTGAGCTCGACGAAGCCCGTGAGAAGGGTGAGAACACCGACAGCATCATTGAACAAATTGATAACTTTGAAACACACGTTGTGCCAATTATCGCCGACATAGACGCGGGCTTTGGTAACGAAGAGGCTACATACCTGCTTGCCAAGCGCATGATCGAAGCAGGTGCTTGCGCTATTCAGATTGAAAACCAGGTTTCCGACGCGAAGCAGTGCGGTCACCAAGCCGGCAAGGTCACCGTACCGCATGAAGACTTCGTTTCTAAGATCAACGCAGTTCGTTATGCGTTCTTGGAACTTGGCATCGACAACGGAATCATTGTGGCGCGCACCGACTCCCTCGGCGCTGGCCTAACCCAGAAGATCCCAGTATCGGTGACGCCTGGCGACCTTGGCAGCAAGTACTGCGACTTCCTAGACACGACTCCGGTCAACAACATCAGCGAACTAACCGACGGCGATATCACCATCAACCAGAACGGCAAGATCACCAAGCCAAACCGCTTGGACAATGGCTTGTATGCCTTTAAGGAAGACACCGGCTTCGACCGAGTGGTACTCGACTGTATCACTAGCCTGGAGCACGGCGCAGACCTACTGTGGATAGAAACCGAACGCCCCAACGTTCAACAGATTGCTGAAATGGTGAACGCGGTTCGCGAGGTTCGACCCGAAGCAAAACTGGTCTACAACAACTCACCGTCGTTCAACTGGACTCTGAAGTTCCGCGACCAGGTTTATCAGGATTGGAAAGCGGCGGGCAAGGACGTCTCTGCTTACCCCGATCCTGCGGAAGACGAGCGTGGCCTGATGGCAGTGAGCATCGACGATACCGAATTGGCCGCAGAAGCCGATCGCCTCGTCCGCAGCTTCCAAGCAGACGCGGCACGCGAAGCCGGCATTTTCCATCACTTGATTACGTTGCCGACCTACCACACCGCCGCACTATCTACGGACACCCTCGCAGAAGGATACTTCGGAGACCTCGGCATGCTGGCATACGTACGTGACGTACAGCGTCGAGAAATTCGCAGTGATTTAGCCGCAGTTAAGCACCAGGACCTAGCTGGCTCAAACATCGGCGACGATCACAAAGAGTACTTCCTCGGCGAGAAAGCACTGTTGGCGGGTGGCACTGCCAACACCATGAACCAGTTCTAAGACGGTTCATGACCGGCGTTTGCTTATGATTAGATTGTAGGCAAACGCGGCACCAGCAAAGGCACCAGCAAAGGACGGTGGCGCGGAGTAGAGGCTGGCTAAGAACGAATTAGGAACCAAAAGGTAAGAGGGGCCGAGTAATCGAGCCCTTTTTTTTGGGGCTGTTTATGGGCAGCTCTTTTTGGCTTTTGGGATGAACGCCTCAATGCTCGGCTATCAGCCAATACCCATCAACTATACCTGAATCACTCCGCACTGCTCACCAGCGTGTCGTGCCGCGATATCCCTATATATGGCTCTATAAGTGACTCGCTTTTCCCCAATTAAATACCATCGAAGTCCCAAGCTATTCATTGATCAGTCACAGTCATCGGTCGATTACGCCGCGCAGGGCGTACTCATGCATATCGCCATTGCCGATTGAGATACATTGGATGTCTCGGCCATATCTTCGCAGGTTTTTGAAAGATCCTTGTTATTTCAAAAACCTTAGAGCGCGGCATCAAAATATCTGCACCAAGGTCATTGGCTTCTCTTTCAACCAAATTAGATAGACTAAATCGATATAACGCATCGTCGGTAATGCCATCGCCGCTTAGGGGGAGATGAAGGATAAAGTGCGCTAACTCTTGGGCAATCGTGAATCGCTTTCTGTGCTCGCAATGCTTTGCATTTACGATTGTCCGGTATCGGCCATTCGATTCCTTGCGAATCAAACCGAATAAGCCATTTTATTCCCGGATGTGAGTTTGAGAAAGCAGCAGGCCTATTGCTTTGGCAAGACCGTTAAGATCAACAGGCAGTGTCTCTTAATAGCGTTTTATGGTGTTCCAGTGCTGGCCTATACTCATCACAGGTCCTCCAGGTCGCTTTGTTCAATATGCTCAAGACTATCAGAAATACCAAACACCTCTTGTCTCTCTTCGACCACATTTTCGATGGTATGTTGTACCTGCGCCTCAACTTCTTCCTTAATCATTGCCTTTGCCGCAGCGGTGCTAGAAGCGACCGCGTCTTCTTTAACTGCCACCAAGCCAAATAGGACAAAAAAAACAACGCCGAGTCCGACAATCACTAATGCGAAAGAAACGATATCCAGCCGCCCCACCTACGCGGCAAGCCTTATAGCTTCTTTAGCACAGCCTTCACATTGAATTATTCCTGCGGAAAGAGGTGGGGATCAAAATAGGAAGACACAAAAAAACTGCCATAGCTATCATTGTGATTACCCCGACACCTAGTTTCTTTCTCACCTCAGTGTCCATCCATACCCGCACAGCGCCAAACGGATTCCCCGCGCGTCTGGGGATCAACTACAGTGGGATATGCAAACCATCCAAAACCAGCGATGTGAAAGACAAGCGAGAAGCTACTATCTATATACATCCGCAGCCTCTCGCCCGCTCTCCTGTGTCCGCTTCCTCGTCTACATACTGCCGCTCATGCGAAGAAGGAAAATCCTGCCACGAGGATCATGCAGCGTTGCGTCAAATCCTGTATTAACCGGCACCCACGGTGGCTCCTGATTAAAGACGTTTTGTACACCTAGGGTGACAGTGCTGTCTGCCAATATGCCCAGCTCCCCGAGCACGTAGGTGTATTGCAGGTCTAGCGTGACGAATTTCTTTATTTCTTTCGTGAAATATTTTTTCGCGGTGCTTGCCCCATGAGCCAAAGTAACGGTTTGCTTCCAGTACCGTGCGGCGCTAGAACCCGAGTCAGTCGCAATATCGTGCTCGTAATCAACCTCGTCAATATACTTCACAATTGCGAACGCGCGATGCTTGCCACGGCTCCAGTTGAGCGTGCCGTTTATCTTCTTCTCCGGCAACGGCCTAGCCACCGGATTCCTATCGTTGTATTTGCCCACGGCATCGTAGGTGATGATCTTGCCGTCACTGCCTTTAACGTCGACCTCATACTTGAGCACATGCGCCCACTGCATTCCGAGACGCCAGTCACCCAAGCGGTTATCGAAAGAATAAGAAGCGGTGATATCGACACCTCGGACTGTTGCACTGTTTGCATTAAGGAAGTCCGGCAGGATACGCAGCATGACGCCTTGCTCATTACGAATCACTTGCTTGCGGTTGCCTATGCCGGCCGTAACAGCCTCAGCTATGGTCGCTGTCGGGTTACTCTTCAAATACGTTTTCAACTGATCGTTGTCGGCCCTAAGGATATTGGATCCCGATTGGCGCGTGATGATGTCTTTGTACTTATAGTTGTAATAATCAAAATCGACTTGCAAACCTTCTAACGCGCCTTCCTGGGGGATAAAAGAAACCCCCATATTCCAACTGGTCGCCTTTTCCGGCTTCAATTTTGGATTACCCCTAGTAATAGAGGGTTTGAAGGCAGATTCTCCGGTGTAGTCCGTTTCGTTGGCGACCGTGGTGATAGAGCCGAATAACTGCTGTGCCGAAGGTACTCTAAAAGAGCCACTATACGAGGCTCTGAAGTTGAGGCTATCAGTTGGTTGCCACAGCGCGGAAATCTTCGGGTCTACCGTGTCTGCAGAGATCTCGTCGATTTTTTCATAACGTCCTGCGACGTTGATGTCCAACGTGTCGGTAATCGGAACGCCAATCTCCGCAAAAAACGCCATAGTGCTCAACTTGCCCTGCCAATCCTGTGCGCCATAAGCAAAATCGAGGTTGTTTGTATTGGCCGCGGCATCGAAAACCACCTCGGCATTGTCCTCGCGAAGCTGCATACCAACGGCAAGCTGTACGCTGCCGTTTTTCATTTCCCAAAGATCACCTGAGGCGACCACGTCCCAAACATACTGGCGGAACTCAGAATCCGAGGTCGCTCTTCCGAGCATATATTGGTAGAGCTCCTTGGGGTTTTTCAGCTTAAGGTCGGTCTGCTTTGTACCGTCTCGCGAAACGCGACTGTTACCGTATGGATTAAAGTAGTAACACTTACCCGCGTTGAAATCTCCGCCAGAGGCTGCGTAAGCCAGGTTACCCTCGCCCGGCGTGCCATTAACCGGATCACAGTTTGGACCCCCTAACCCGTTGAGGGCCAGACGATAGTGCGAGCTCAATGTGTCTTGCACCTGAGAATAAGCTTGATTGTGTTCCGATGCAGTAAACGAAGCATCCAGCGACCAGGCTTTACCGCTGATGTCAAAGTCCCAAACTGTGCCTAAAACCATACGCATATCGAGACGATTCGCGTTAGAAAAAGTGGATATCTCTCGATCCTCTTTAGACTGACTAGCTGTGCCACCAATCATGCGAGTTATATTGATGGTGCGAATCGGCTCAATGCCGCGACGATAGGCGTCTTCTACGGCTCCCGGATTGGTCTTGGGAATGGTCAACGCGAGCGCATTTGGATTAAGCGAATTTTGACGGTCGAATTTGGATCGCCCACTCGCGAACTCGACGTAGGTCTGTAGCGTATCGCTCAAATCGTAGTGGCCGGTAACATGGAATTGGCGTAAATCCTCTTTCGCCTGCATAGCGAAAAACGAACCAAAATCGTAGGCGCAAATAAGATTGCCGTAAACCGTACCTAAGGTGCCGCCTTCTCCATCTAACTTAGCGGCTTTTTCGCAATCTACATCTGCTTGGCCGTAACTTTTACCGAGTGGGTCACGTGGAAACTTTGGATTACCCTTGGCATCGACCACTGATTCGCCTGGCTTAAGCCCATGTCCAGCCCACACAATTTCGTCTTTCGGATGCGGCTTAAAGCGCCCGGGCTGACCGGTGCTAGAAGCGGAGCTGCCACCAAAGCGATCATAACGATCACCAATAGTAATAGGTGATCGTTTCAAGACCGAAGCCGAAACCACTATGCCGCCGCGATCGCCTTGCACGCCATAAAGTATTTCACCGTGATTAGTGGTGCCCTTTCGCGTTTCACCGTCCGTGGAGATCTGATATTTGAAATCAAACCCCTCAAAATTACTTTTTGTGATGAAATTCACCACGCCCGCAACAGCGTCAGATCCATACAACACCGAAGCGCCATCCTTTACGACTTCGAGGCGTTCCATTGCAATAGAGGGAATCAACGCATTGACGTTGACCGAAGCGTCTCCGCGAGGGTTATACCAGGATGCAACGTTACGTTTGCCATTAACCAAGACCAGCGTCGAGCCGTGACCTAGGTTGCGGAGGTTGACTGAATTTCTGCCGTCAGCACCGTCACCCGAGAATGTGGTGGCCCGTGTTTGGCTACCGGACTGCCAAGGCATCGACTGAATCAACTCGGCGATATCTGCTACGCCTAAATCCTCTACGTCCGCTGATGTGATAACAGACAAGGGCGACGGTGAGTCGGCAGCGGTACGCTTCAGGTAAGAACCCGTGACCACTACTTCTTCTATTGTCGCGTCGTTACCGGCGTTTTGCGCAAACGCCGTAGGTGTCAGTGCGAGCGCGATCAGGCTCAAAGCCATTGCCGCTAATGCCAGCAAGCCAGGCCTAACACAGGTAGAGCGTGGCAAGACGCATAAGGCAACTGCACGATCTGCAGTCATGCCAAAACATACGGAGGGTTCGCCTCGTTTTCGTGCGTACTCTCCCACAAGCCCCACAAAACTTTTTTCTCGATTCGGTGCAACAGTTCTAACTCTTTTATTTCGCATTACGTATCTCCCATTAATTAGGCCGGGCGTATCGCTGCCCGATACTTCGTTCCGAAAAGATCGACTGTTATTGTTTTGGGTGTGTCTTCCTCTTCCTCGCTCTCTCTTCCTCGCTCTCTCTACTTCTCCTCTCTACCCCTGCTTTTTGCTTGCTTTCTCTGTCGTGCCCTCTAGCTGCTTCCGCACTATCGAGAACGCCCTGGATCAAGCGTCTTAAATCAAAGTGCCGCCGCTATTCTGATCGGCGATCTGTTCGTTAATTTCCAAATGATAAGCGGCGATAGAAAGCCGACCTTGGCAAGAAATCGACTAACGTATTCGCACCACCCGCGTACTAACACCGGCGGCATTACGCATAAAGTGCCCACCGAGCACACCCCGAGTAATGGTTACTTTGTCCTGCTGATAAAACGCCACGTCCCGCGGCGCGCTTTGCAGCCAGATCTCGCCGTTCTCTAACAAGAAGACCATCTTTTGTTTTTCGCCACGTCGAATGGCTTGCAATCGCGCAACGCGAGGCAACTTTTGCTGATTTTCTGTTGGCACTCCAAGCACAGCGCGTTGATCCAAGGAAGGCGGGACTGCGGCGTTGTTAGGTGTTGGGTGTTTTTGAAAGTGATCGTCATAGCAACGTAGGCGTTCTTCAGATGCTTGAATTGCTGGACATGGATTCGCGTTGTCGGATTCACCGAATGCCAGGGTGGAAGGCAAACAGTACAAGCAAATCATTAATGTAAAAGGCTTCAACCGGGCAACCTTGAGCCAGTGCAGCGGACTCTTTTGTCTTGCCGTGAGGCCATCTATGGAAACACGGTCTTTCCCAGGTAGTGAACCACTTAAACCATCGCAGCTATCGAAAAGACGGCGCGGTTGAGTAAAAATACTAAGCCCGTATGCTGTTTTGTTATCCATCAAAACTACAGTCTCCCCACGCTCAAAAATCTGTCAGTCACTCAGGCCAAGTCTCCTTGGCTATCTGCAGTAGCTGACCCGAGCTCAACTCAATCAGTTCCCTCCCAAGGAAGCTAATTGAAATAGTTAGCGGCCACTTATCTCAGCACGTTATCTCAACCACAAGCCCGCCTTGCTCAAGCGTGTTTTTTGAGCGACCGAAGGTCATTCGTTTTCCCCGCGCAAGAGTTAAACCCGCCCATCTCCGGCCCCAAGCCTGCCCAGATTCGGTCGGCAAGCGATCAATTAGAGCCACTTTTAACCAGTGCAAAATTGCCAATCCGACTACATTTTCGCTGCCTGACTTCCGGCGCACTTCCTGCCAAACTAGCTTGCCCTGACACGGAGGGGCCTGTCGGGGAGTCATTCGGTATATTTGGGAAAAACAAGAGGAGGGGACCCTGTGAAAGTTGTAGACGCTATTGCCCACGCTATGAAAGCCGAGGGCATCGATATTCTATTCGCCTATCCAGTCAATCCATTGATTGAATCAGCCGCTAAACTGGATATTCGCACCATCATTGTTCGCCAGGAGCGCATTGGTCTACATATGGCCGACGCTTACTCACGCTTGTCGTCCGGCGACAAGATTGGCGTGTTTTGCATGCAGCACGGACCAGGCGCTGAAAACGCCTTTGGCGGGGTGGCCCAGGCGTACTCAGAGTCAGTGCCGCTGCTGGTTATTCCAGCGGGCTATCCGCGACGCTTGGCCCATTACTATCCCAACTTCAACTCCACCCTGAACATGCAGCACATCACCAAGTGGGCGGAACCGATTACGATGGGACGTGCGGTGCCTGAAATTATGCGACGCGCTTTTTTTCAGCTGCGCAACGGTCGCCCTGGTCCGGTCATGATTGAAGTGCCTTTGGATGTCATGGGCGAGGACGTGCCGGATGATTGGGAGTACGTTCCCGCGTTTAGCGCCAAAACCGGGCCTGCGCCAGACGACATTGCGACCGCAGCAGAGGTACTCGCCAAAGCGGAACGCCCCGTCATATATGCCGGACAAGGGGTGCACTACGCCAAAGCGTGGGATGAACTTAAGCACTTGGCAGAAACCTGGAATATTCCAGTCACTACCAGCATTGAGGGCAAAAGCGCCTTCCCCGAAGATCACCCACTTTCGCTGGGCAGCGGCGGCCGCGCCAATCCCAGACCGGTGAAACAGTATTTGGCTGAGGCGGATGTGATCTTTGGCATCGGCTGCTCTTTCGCGTTAACCGCGTTTGGCGTACCAATGCCGAAGAACAAGACCATCATCCATGCGACGCTCGATCCCATGGACTTAAACAAAGATGTACCTGCTCAATATGGCTTGATCGGCGATGCCAAACTGACCTTAAACGCCATGCTGGCGGCTATGGCCAACCACGATGCCAGCCCCGCAGCAGCACGGGCGGACGAGCCGACAAAAATAGCCAACGTGCGCGAGGCATGGATGAGCGAATGGCTGCCTAAACTGACCAATAACGAAGCGCCGATTAATCCTTACCGCGTGATTTACGAACTGAATCGCATGGTAGATAAGGACAAAGTGGTCATCACGCACGACGCCGGCAGTCCCCGCGACCAAACCACGCCGTTTTGGCAATCCACTAGCCCGCTGTCTTATATCGGCTGGGGTAAGACCACGCAATTAGGCTACGGTTTAGGATTGGCAATGGGCGCAAAATTGGCAGAGCCAGACAAGCTGTGTATTAACGTCTGGGGCGATGCGGCCATCGGCTTTACCGGCATGGACTTTGAAACCGCTGCGCGGGAAAACATTCCGATTCTGTCGATTCTCTTCAACAACTTCTCGATGGCGATCGAAATTCCGATCATGCAGGTTTCCACTGAGAAGTACCGGTCCACCGATATTTCCGGAAACTATGCCGACATGGCCAAAGCGTTTGGCGGCTATGGCGAGCGCGTTACCGATCCTAACGAAATTGTTGCGGCATTGGAGCGCGGCATTCAGGCTACCCGTGATGGCACACCTGCTCTGCTGGAATTCATCACCGACAAGGAAATCACTATTTCGAACGAATAACGCTAACCTGACTCTAACCTATAATTTGAGCTGCGGGATCGCCCGCACGCCACATTTAATCGCGCCACTCTGGCGCAATTAAAGACCAAAAAAGACGAGGAAAATTATGCAAGCAAAAGCTGTCACCCTATGCCAACGCCCTGTGGGCATGCCAAAAAAAGAAGATTTCGAAGTCATAGATATTGACGTGCCCGCCCCAGCGGACGGTGAAATACAGATCCAAAACGTCTGCATGTCCGTCGATCCCTATATGCGCGGTCGCATGATCGAGCGCAAGTCTTACGTTCCGCCTTTTCAAATTGGCGAAGTGCTGACCGGCGGTGCCATTGGCAAAGTTACCAAATCTGGTCACCCAGATTACAAAGAAGGCGACTATGTATCGCATAGCTGGGGTTGGCGTGAAGCCGTCACCACATCGGTCGAAGGCGTTCAACGTCTTGGCGAAATCGTGGCGCCGCCTTCGGCCTACATCGGCACCATTGGCATGCCTGGCATGACCGCATATGTGGGCTTATTAGAGGTTGGCGCTTTACAAGACGGCGAGACCGTCTTTGTATCCGGTGCTGCTGGCGCTGTCGGCACAATTGTTGGGCAAATTGCAAAATTGAAGGGTTGTCGCGTTATCGGTAGCGCGGGCTCTGCGGAAAAGGTCGCCTTGTTGCAAGATGAGTTGGGTTTCGACCACGCGTTTAACTACAACGATGGTCACATTCTGAATCACCTGCGGGAAGCGGCTCCGGATGGTCTGGACGTTTATTTCGACAACGTCGGTGCAGAACATCTGCAAGCCGCGCTGATGTGCATGCGTCCGTTTGGTCGCATCCCTCTATGTGGCGCCATTGCGACCTACAACGATACTGAACCACGCCCGGGCCCAAATAATCTGTCTATGGCGATTGGCCTAGGTTTAACACTGCGCGGCTTTATCGTGACTCACTTCAATCATCTGGCGGACCAGTTCCGCAACGACATGGAAGGCTGGGTAACAAGCGGGCAAATCACCTCGAAAGAGACCGTGTTCGAGGGCATTGATCAGGCCGCTGATGCCTTTATTGGTTTGTTTACGGGCGCTAACGTCGGCAAAGCCATCGTTAACCTTTAAGCTTAAATTTGCTTGGGTTTTGCTGATTTGACCTTCTCGAAGAAGACCGCCGACAAAACAAAAAACGGGGCCATCGGCCCCGTTTTTTGTCAGCTATCGAAACATTTAGGTCTGGCGCTTAATCCGCGTTCCGCGCAGATCTGCCCGTCTTCCCCGTAAGGCTTGTTCTGTACGCTACGCCCGCGTTGCGATGTAATTCCAGACCTGATCTGCGCCCAACCCGGCCAGGCTAGCCCCTAGCTTGGTCTGCCAGTAAAACTCGTTCCCCCAATCATCACGCCAGGACCAAAGACGCCGAGTAAAGTGGTGCAAACGATGTTCATAAGTGAAGCCCATCGCGCCATGCACTTGATGGACCTGCTCCGCGACGATGCCTACCGCCTCGCCTACCCGCGCCTTTGCGGCAGCGACTTCTTCAACAAAACGATCGCTACCCAACGCGTCCACGCCTGCATCGGCAGCGCGCTGTGCCGCGGCAACCTCTGCAGCAACTACCGCCAAGCTATGCTGAATGGCCTGAAATTTGCTGATTGAACGACCAAATTGCGATCGTTCCTGGGCAAACTGCAGTCCTAAATCCAGAGCAGTCTGCAGACCACCGGCCATTAGATTAACCCGCGCTAATGCCATTTGCGCATAAGGAGAATCAGTCACCTGCAACATCTCGCCAGACTCCGCCGCAGTTAAGCTGTCCACAGGCTCGCCGGCAATGTTTTGTCCCGTCGCGATTTCCGCCGGCAGCTGCAACAGCGCGATACCGTGGCTGTCCGGGGAGACTGCCAAAACTTGCGTCGCCCGCCTTCCCCAGGGCACTTGTACCGCGCCAGTAGCGCTCGCGATGCCGATACTGTCCAGTGCGGATGCGGTTTTGCCAGCCTGGGTCAGCCAGACATTGGCCAGCAGCACTTCTGCCATAGGTAAAGGCACCGCATAGCGGCCACAGACCTTTAGAAAAGCGAATAAGTCAGCGGCGTCGGTGCCGGACGCATCGGTGCCCAGTAAGTGAAAGCCATTCTCCGCCACCTGCTGCCACAACGCATGAGCAAACTCGCCCTGCTCCGCTGCATCCCAGAGCGCTTTATCGCAATGGTCAGAAAAGATCTTTACCGCGGTATCCAGAATCAGTTGACGCGTATCCATAATTTGCCCCGTGCTCGTCTTCGTGTGATTAACGTAAACCCAGGCCGCGAGCGATGACGCCGCGCAGAATTTCTCGAGTGCCACCGCGCAGCGTAAAAGACGGTGACAACATGAGCGTTTCTGAGAATGTTTCGCGAAACAATTTGTGCCGAGCCGGGTCATTGGCGCACAAGTCCGGCACCACCAAACGGGCTATCTCCGGCAAAACTTTTTCGAAATTATTGCCTAACTCTTTGACTAAGGCAGCTTCGACGACCACGTCCTTGCCCTGCTCTAACATTCCCGCCACAGACAAAGACATGCGCCGCAGCGTCATAAAATGCGCCGCGATGCGGCCAATTGCCGCCGCCTGGTGCGGGCTAGGGTTGTCGCCACAAATACGCACCAACTCAACAAACACTCGAAACGCTGACAAAAACCGTTCTGGGCCACTGCGTTCATATGCCAGTTCAGAAGTCACCTGCTGCCAGCCATTGCCAGGCTCGCCAACAATGCGATCCTTGGGCACCAAAACATCTTCGAACACCACTTCGTTAAAATCTTCGCCACCCGCCATATTGCGGATCGGCCGCACTTTAACGCCGTCATTGCGCAGGTCGACAATGATCTGAGATAAGCCGGCATGACGGTTTTCGCTGGGTGCCTCGGTTCGTACCAGGCAAATAATGTAGTGGTTGCGATGCGCGTCTGTTGTCCAGATCTTAGTGCCATTGATACGATAGGCGTCGCCTTCGGCAACAGCTGTGGTGCGCACCGAGGCCAGATCGGAACCGGTATCCGGCTCGCTCATACCAATAGAAAAATAACTTTCGCCGCGGGTAATCCCTGGCAGATATTTCTCGCGTTGCGCCTCGCTGCCAAAGCGCAGCAACAAAGGCCCACTCTGACGGTCGGCGATCCAATGCGCACTGACTGGCGCACCGGCGGCGAGCAATTCTTCGGTCACAACCAGCCGTTCGAAATTAGACTGATCGCTGCCGCCGTAGACAGCCGGCCAGGTCATACCGATCCAGCCTTGCTGACCCAGCTTTTGCGAAAACTCAGCGTCATGGCCGGTTACAAAATCGGAATTGGGTCGAGGCATGTGGTCGCGATGAGCCGCGACAAATTCACGGACTTGCTCGCGCAGAGCCTCGCTTTCCGGGCTCAAGGAAACTCGGTCGAATTGCAACATGATGACGCCCTTACCCCTAGTTGTTATTCAGCCCGATACCCTACTGCCGAGATTCGGCAGATGCAACGCAGCGACAGCCGCAGATTTAGGACAATTTTTAGACACTTTTATTCGCGGGGCGGGAATCGTGCCTAATGCGACAAGCTATGGCACCATAGCGACATGCTCAGTGAAGAAGACCTGCATCACGCCTTTGCTCCCGTATTTGCGGACCTGCGCGAGCGCGCCACGGTGGCCGAGCGCTTCATCGACCGCAACCTCTATCAAGTGTATGTCGCCACGCTTTGGTCCAATGTGGTGTTGTCGCCAGACGAAGTCGGCATCACCGAAGATGACCTGGAAACGCTGCACAATGTGCTCGTGGTCGAGCTAAAGGATGTACTGGGTGCAGACGCGTCACTCACCACGGTGTTTGAGTTCATCAACAGCAAACCCGGCGAAGCCACCATGCGCGAAGCCCGCCTGAATCAAACCCACAAAGACCTGCTGCAATACTTTTCCAGCATGATTCTTGATCCCGACGGCCATAAGAAGTGGATGGACGAACTGCGGGAAAAACTCTGAGTGCGGCTCGCTAATTGATCGACCGATTAATTCGCCCGTTTCATCAATCACAAACTAAGCACCAACTCCGGTAACTAAAATCCGGCGTTGCTTAACGTTGTGACGATGCTCCCATAAGAAAATGCCCTGCCAGGTGCCCAGCGCCAATCGCGAATCAACAACTGGAACGGATAGCGATACAGTGGTTAACGCGCTTTTAATATGGGCGGGCATATCGTCTGGGCCTTCCTCTGTATGGGTATAAAGCGGATCCAGCTCTGGCACGAGGCGCGCTAACCAGTTCTGCAAGTCGTGGGTTACAGCTGGATCGGCATTTTCCTGAATAAGCAAACTCGCTGACGTGTGCTGAATAAACACCGTCATAAGCCCGGTGATGATGCCCATCTCCTGCACAACGGCGGCAACCTTGCCGGTGACGTTGTATAAACCTTGCCCATTGACCGTGACGGGCAGTGCGACCGTTGCAATTTGATTGATCAGAGTCGACATGACGGACCTTTGCGGTATCGAAGGTCACAACGAGACCAGCAGTCGTGACCAAGGTTAGTTAATGAACCAAAGGCTCAGCTGGGGGATGTAAGTGATCAGCACCAACGCCACAAGCATAATCAACATAAAGGGCAGTGTGGCGGAATACAAATCTAGGAGCGGTTTTTTCAGGCGATAGCTAGAAATAAACAGGTTCATGCC
>MDTB01171372.1_pt1 | contig 14532 bp, 15 predicted proteins | sample 811161 | NCBI WGS metagenome assembly MDTB01 (sample SAMN05326650, study PRJNA326480) | marine metagenome | isolation source: seawater | place: Mediterranean Sea | collected 2009
AAATAATTTGATACTGAAACCTTAATTTATGTTAGGACTATCGAAGAACACAATTTATTCAGGACTATTCTTTTTTTTCGTATTAAATTCGATCTTTGTTCTAAGGCCCTTTCGAAATACCATTGCTGCGGATATAGGAACAGCTGATTTAACATTCTTTTTATTTATCGTAGTTTTGGTAATGTTGCTAGTTAATCCTATTTATTCCTTTATTGTTTCAAAAAGCTCTCAAAAAAATATTGTTCCATATATTTATGGATTTTTTATTCTCAATTTACTGATCTTCTTGACTCTGAATAGTTATTTCCCAAATAGCTCGGCGGTGAAGGCAACATTCTATGTTTGGTATAACGTATTTAACTTCTTTCTGGTTGCAATATTTTGGGCAATGACTGTGAACTCTTTTAACCTTGAGCGCGCAAAAGTTTTTTTTGGTTTGATAAGTGCTTGTGGCTCTTTGGGTGCCTCTTTTGGCGGCTTGCTCGTAAGTAATTACTTGTATGATAAAGAGAATTTATCTCTAGTCATCACTATCATTTCAATGCTGCTTGCAATTTACTTTTCATCAAAAGTTGAAAGACAAGAATTATCATTGAAAGGAAATACATCTACTTATAGTCAAGTTTTTGAGCAATTTACCCAGATCAGGGAAAACCCTTTAATTAGAAATTTTGTTTTCTATGCTTTTACTTGGACTTGTTTAACAACAGCATTATGGTTTTTTCAACTTGAGATAATTAATAATTTTACTAATGACTCTAGTGTAAAAACTCAAATTTTTGCTCGAGCAGACTCAATGGTGCCCATAATTACCTTGGTAACTCAACTTTTATTAACTTCTTATTTCTTACGTTCAAAATATTTCGGAATTAGATTTGTGCTAACAATATATGGTGTTCTTTTTTCAGTTGCACTTTTGGCTCTATCTGGTTACTTTTCAGATTATCTGCTTAGCGCTTCAGGCATAACCTTATTTTTAATTTTGCAGGCAACTATCAGACCTTTCGAGTATGGTTTAAACAAACCTGCAAGGGAGGCAGTGTTCACCACACTTTCAACTAAAGAAAAATATAAATCTACTGTTTTTATTGATACATTCACTAATAGGTTTGGAGATGCAACAGGTGGTTTACTATTTAACTCACTTCTTTCTATTGGTTTATTGCTGTATGCTGCTCCTCTCGCAATTATACCTTTAGCAATATTTTTAATTAATTTAGGTTGGAGTATTTCCAAGGATATTGATCCTGTTAACTCAAAGTAAATTCTTTGTTACAAATTTTAAAAATAGTTGAAATTTCCAATTTCGTACATAAAATAACCATTTCAATTATGCTAACTAAAGAAAAAATTTTAAAAGCTCCTAAGAAAAATTATATGAACACGGAGCAACTAGAGTTCTTTAAGAATCTTCTTGAAGATCTAAAGAAAGAAACCCTTACACACATACGGGATGCAAAAGATAGGCTAAGCGATCCTCCTTCATGTAGTGACGAGGTTGATAGAGCTCAACACGAAATAGATTCAATGCTTTTCCTTAGAATTGTCGAAAGAGAGTCAAAACTACTCCCAAAAATTGATAAAGCTATTATGAGAATTAAGGCTGGTGATTATGGTTATTGCGTTGAAACAGGCGATCCAATTGGTTTGCCAAGGTTAATTTCTCGGCCAACAGCTGAATTTTGTGCTGAAGTCAAAACTATCAACGAAGAAAAAGAAAAGCACTTCGCAGACTAAGCTTGTTTTCACATTAAACATTAATTTCTTATAATTTATCCTGCATGAGCATCTTAAATAAAGCTACCAATTCAATTGCACAAACTAGGTTAGGGGTGCTTTCTGAATGGTCTATAAGAATATGTCTTGCTTGGGTTTTTTTCGAGTATGGTTTGCCAAAAATTAATTCTTTGATCGAATCGCCAACTACTCCTTTAGGTTTCATTCTGAAAATGGATTTCTTTTCTGAATTTCCGATAATTTCTTCTTGGCTAATCGCAATAGCTGAAGTTTTACTAGTACCTTTATTTATTATTTTGGGAGGATTTAATTTTCTGGGCCCTCTATCAAAAAGTTTTTCAACATTGGGAGGTATTTTAGGAACATTTGTAATGGTTGTAATAATTTGGGGCTTTCATTTTCCTATTTTAGATGACAGTTTTTCAGATATTCATTTGCAAATAATGCTTCTGGCAATGTCGCTATATTTTCTTTTTAAATGATGTTTCGATATACCGTTGGCACCGTTATAGGCGGGATACTAGTAGCTACTGTTATGACAGGCATTGTGAGCTTCTTTGTTACAGCAATTAATACCAATACCTTTCCACCTATCTTGCACGAATGGGTAAGAGCCTGGATGTTAGCATGGGCTATTGGCACACCAGGTGTCATAATTCTCTCGCCAATATTTAGATATATTGGAATCAAATTTTCTGATGATCCAAGAGATAATTAGTTGTAATTTAGGTAAATGCTATTTATCATTTGTGTTCTTGTGGGGCTATAGCTCAGCTGGGAGAGCACCTGCTTTGCACGCAGGGGGTCAGGAGTTCGAATCTCCTTAGCTCCACCACTTTTCGAATGGAATTAGAAGTTTATTTTGTAGATTCTTTCACCAGCAAAGTTTTTGGTGGCAACCCTGCAGGTGTTGTATTTCATAAAGATGAAATTGAGCAAGATTTAATGCAAAAGATTGCCGCTGAAAATAATTTATCAGAAACGGCCTTTGTCCATACATCTAACAACAACCGTATTAGGTTTTTTACTCCAGAATTGGAAGTTGATTTGTGTGGTCATGCTACCCTAGCTTCTGCTTTCACTTATTTTAATTTCCTTAACAAAGGAGAAAATGAAATTGTATTCCAAGCTAATCGCAGTGAAATTAAAGCAGTAAGAGCTGATAACGGCATCACGTTATCTCTACCCAAAGACGAACCAAAAAAAATTGGAGAATTAAGTACTTTTTCTCAAGCATTGAATTCTGAAGCTCTTGAAGTTTATAAAGGGATAGATGATTTTATGGTTGTGCTAGAGGATGAAGCTGCCATTGCAAATAATAACCCTAACTTTAGCCTAGTTAAGTCTATGGATTCTAGAGGTTTAATAATTACTGCAAAAGGTGAAGAAGTAGATTTTGTTTCTAGATGGTATGGTCCTCAGACAGGCATTAATGAAGACCCAGCTACTGGTTCTGCTCATGCCCTTTTAGCGACTTATTGGTCAAAAATTTTAAATAAGTCAGAATTGAGTGCGCGACAATTATCAAAAAGAGTTGGTCATCTGAAATGCGAAGTAAAAGACGATCTTGTGGAAATTACTGGAGAAGCAAAACTTTATTTGAAGGGAAATATTCAAGTTTAGTAATATATAATATTCTCATGAAAATCATTAAGTATGCTCTAGCAGGTTTCCTATTTGTAATAGCCGCATATTTTCTGTTTAATACATTCATTAAGGAAGATGCAATGCCAAAAGTAAAACTTACAACCTCTTATGGAGATATCGTGCTTGAGTTAGATCAGGAAAATGCACCAATTTCGACGGAAAACTTTTTAAGTTACGTTGAAAGTGGATTTTATAATGAAACAATTTTTCACCGAGTGATTTCAGGATTTATGATTCAAGGTGGAGGCCACTTGGAGGATATGACTGCAAAAGATGCCGATCTTGAACCAATAACCAATGAGGCTAACAATGGCTTGCGGAATGATAGGGGTACTGTAGCAATGGCACGAACAGCCTACCCACATTCTGCTACTTCGCAATTTTTTATAAATCACAAAGACAACGACTTTTTAAATTTTAGAACCAATCAGGTTGAAGAAGGTTGGGGTTATGCGGTATTTGGCAAGGTCACAGAAGGTATGGATGTAGTAGATAAGATTGCAGACGTACAAACAACGGCTGTGTCTTATTATCAAGACGTCCCTGTTGAAGCAATAAAGATTTTAAAGGCAGAAGTTATCGATTAAAGCTGGCCACTGCTGATGGCTTTTTCAATTTCTTCTTGAGTTTCATAAGGCTTTGACATATCAGCCCAATCAATATTGAAATTGTCCTCTAATTCAGCATAACTTAGTACACCGAGCTTCTCGTATTGTGGTTTAACCTTATCAGTAAGTAATCCAATACGTTTTAGATTCGGCACTATTTTGGTAAAGAGTAGCACTCTGAAGTTTTGGCCTTGGGCAGTATTTGCAGCAATTTCTTGAGCTTCTTCAGGTGTATAGTCAAGAAAACGAGAAATAACTTCACCAGAGATAAGTCTATTCCTCATGACTACACAAGCTTCAAAAGCAAATTGCGCTCGGTCTTCTATTTCACTTTTTGATAATGTTTTTAAATAATCTTCTAGATAATTAACACCGAAAGTAACATGTCTTGCCTCATCTCTAATTACGTAGTGCAGAAGCTGTTTTAAAAGCCCATCATTTAAAATAAATTTCATATTATTGAATGCTGCCAAAGCTAAACCTTCAATGATGATTTGCATTCCAATAAATTTTAAATCCCACCTTTCATCCGTTAGAATTTTATCCATTAGCGATTTAAGGCCTTTGGTTGCAGGGTATTGAAAACCAATTTTCTCTTTTAAGTAACGATTGAAACCTTCTACATGCCTTGCCTCATCAAAAGTCTGAGATGCAGCATACATTTTTGCGTTAAATGTCGGTGCACATGAGACTAATTGTGACGCAACTAGCAATGCACCTTGTTCACCATGTAAAAATTGACTTAGATTCCATGAAACTTGATGTCTGTCCATCTCTAGTTTTTGTTCCATGGTTAGATCATCTAAACCAACTATCTCATCAGGTACTAGTCTGAAATCTTGATTAACCAAAAATTCATTTTTAGGATGAGTCTGTGACCAGTCAAGGTCATCAGAAACATTCCAATTTAGTTTTTTGCCTAGTTCATAGAGTTTTTTAATTCTGTCATCGACAACAGTGTAATCCCAATTATATGTACCTTTTAAAGGTGTATTGAATATTTCATTGACGCACTCAACAGCGTCTTGTTCTTTGGGATCAATCTCCAAATAATTAGTAATTTCTTGAGGTTGATTATCGACTAATTTACTTTTCATGTTTTTTTATTTAATACTAGTTTAATATATCCGAAATTAAAGAGGCAAGAATGAGAAACAGATTAGAGAATAAAATAGCATTAATAACAGGTGGAGCTGCTGGTTTTGGTAAAGGAACCGCTGCAGTTTTAAAAAGGGAAGGCGCCAAAGTCTATATATCAGATATCAACAAAGAAGGCGGCGAAAAAGTTGCGTCTGAATTGGGGGTAAGTTTCTTTGAACACGATGTAACAGATCCCGAAAGATGGCAGGAAGTGATTGCAGAAATTAAAACTGCTGATAATCAGTTGAATATATTAGTTAACAACGCTGGAATTGGTTATATGGGCGATGTTGAAGGAACAACTAATGAAGCATGGGATCTTGTGCATAAAGTTGATCTTGATTCAGTCTTTTATGGCTGTAAATATGCTTTGCCTTTAATGAGAGATTCAGGCAATGGATCAATTATTAATATTTCATCAATTTCAGGCATCGTTGCTGGACACAATTTTACTGCGTATAACAGTGCAAAAGCCGCAGTTAGGCATTTATCTAAATCTGTTGCATTGCATTGCGCTCGTACAACTAAACTAGTTAGATGTAACAGTTTGCATCCTGTTTTTGCAAAAACTGAGATTCTTGAGGCATTACTATCTGATACCTCAAATGATATGTTGAGCAAACTGGAGCGACAAATCCCAGTTCGAAAACTAGCTGAGATTGAAGATATTGCCAATGCAATACTTTTTTTAGCTTCTGATGAATCAAAAATGATTACTGGTACAGAGATTGTTATTGATGGAGGTTTATCCGCTCAGTAATGATTGATGCTTTTAAACATTGCTTGGATAAATTTCAGCTAGAGCAATTAGATACATATTTATTCAGATATAGTGGAAAAAATGCTGGCATCCAAAGAATCTATGGTGGTCAAGTTATTGCGCAAGCATATTTGGCGGCAAACTTAACGATTGAGGATGATAAGCATCTACATTCATTGCATGCATATTTCCTTCGTCCAGGTATAAAAAAACAACCAGTTCTCTATAGCGTTGACCCAATAAGAAATGGTATGAGCTTTTCTACAAGAACAGTAAAAGCTATTCAAAACAATGAAACAATTTTCAGTATGAGCCTATCTTTTCAAAAAGATGAGGAAGGTCTTTCGCATAGCATAGAAATGCCGAAAGTACCTCCACCAGAAGACCTAAAGGATGAGATAGAATTAAGACAAGATAATATCGATCTTGTGCCAGAAGAGTTGAGGGAATATTTCACACGCGAGAGGGAATGTACGGTTAAACCAGTTGAATGGCAAGACGTCTTTAACCCGCAAAAAATGTCTCCTAGAAGAAGCATGTGGATGAAACCAAATGGCAAATTACCAAAAAATAGAGAGATACAAAATGCGTTTTTAGCTTATATTTCTGATGCTGGCATATTAGCGGCAGCACTTTTCCCACATGGCGTAACTTACATGTCACCAAAAATAATGATTGCAAGTCTTGATCATACGATGTGGTTTCATAAACCAGATTTTGAGTTTAATGAATGGATTTTATACACCATGGATAGTCCATATTCTGGAAATTCAAGAGGACTAGGTAGAGGGACTTTCTTCACCAGAGAAGGAGAAGTTATAGCTTCTGTAACTCAAGAAGGTTTATTACGAACGAAAACTAGATAATTGACTTAAAAAATATCCAACCTTTTCAGGGTTGATATCTGGAGTGAGGCCACTACCGAGATTAAAAATATAATTTTCTTTATTTTTATATTTCATATAGACCAATTCTGCCATTTTTTTAAGTTCATCTTCATCAGCATGGAAATTCTGGGGATTAAAGTTTCCTTGAATTGTGATGCTTTTACTTATGTGAGTATCAATGTTATCCGAGGTATCAAGATTGAAACATTTAATCGGTGTTAAATCGATAATATTATCTATTAGTTTGTCTCTGGTATATAAAATTATTGGTATATCAACTTGGACGCAAGCAGCAATCTGATTTATATAGTTGAGAGAGAGTTCTTGATATTTTTCATCCAGTAAGCCACCCCATGAGTCAAAAATTTGAATGCAATCCGCTCCCGCCTCAATTTGTGCATGAACATAATCTTTTGTAGTTTCGGTTAATTGTTCTAGGTAACTATGTGTATTATGTGATTTTAGTTTTAGATAATTATTAAGTTCGTCGTGGTTTTTAGGAGATTCCCCATAATACAAGTAAACAAACAAAGTCCATGGTGAGCCAGTAAATCCAATTAAAGGCACATCAATACTAGCCTTGATTAAAGAAGTTGCTTCAAAAACATACTCCAACTTTTTAAGCGCCCCATCAGGATTTAGTCTAAGCTCTTCATTCTTACAAATTGAATCAGCAAATACAGGCCCCTTGCCTGAGATGAATTCTACCGGCACTCCCATTGCATCTGGAATTGTCAGAATGTCAGTAAAAGTTATTGCAGCATCGAGAGGAAACCTTTGAAGCGGTTGTAGGGTAAGCTCTTTACAAATTTCAGGTTTTTTAATCATTTGGAAAAAGTCTGAATACTGTGATCTTATCTTCATATATTCTGGTAAATATCTTCCTGCCTGGCGCAGCAGCCAAACAGGTATTTTTTCTTGATGATTCTCCCTCTTCAGAGCATCTAAAAAGATTTTATTCTTCAAAGTCATTAATGTATTTTATTATGAAATTTTTAAGATTTTCATTTGATGGTTCTTCAAAAATAAAAGGTTGCCCAATTTCTTTGAGCAGCACTAAATTGATTCCGAGTGTATTTTTTTTATCGCTTCTCATGGCATCAAAGATTCCGTTGGCATCTAATTTAATATTGGTGAAATCATACTTAAATCCCTTTAAAATTTCTTTTGCAACTTCGTGAGAATCTTTGCTTAAGAAACCTTGTTCTTTCGAATAATCGAGGGCCATTAACATGCCAATGAGAACTGCGTGTCCATGTAAGATTGGAGTTTCGGAGTTTACAGACTCTATACCGTGTGCAAATGTATGTCCAAAATTAAGAAATTTTCTTTCCCCTTTTTCTTTAAAATCCTCAGTAACTATTTGTGCCTTAATATCTATTGATTCCTCAATAAGTTTTAGCAAAATATTAGGTTCTCTGTTTTGTATTTCATCAGCTAATTCTTGCAAATTCATGAGAGATGCTTTTGATGTAATGAGACAATGTTTTAAAACTTCTGAGAAACCATTTAAAAACTCTTGATCATCGAGAGAATTTAAAAACTCTGAGCAGATAAATACTTCTTTTGGATTATAAAAAGACCCAATAAAATTTTTAATATTTCCATGATTTACTCCTGTTTTGCCGCCAATAGAAGCATCAACTTGAGCCAATAGCGATGTAGGTATTTGAAAGTAGGCTATCCCCCTCATATAGGATGATGCGACGAATCCTGCTAAGTCTGTCACTGCTCCTCCACCTATTCCTATAACCGCATCTGAGCGATTAAACCCTAGTTTTTGCATCATATTAATGATTTCAAGACATGTATTTATATTTTTTTGTTTTTCGGGTGCATCAATAACGAAAAACGAACAATTTTTAGCTTTCAACTCGTCAATGAATGAGCTATGTAAGTCCAATACTCTTTTATCCAGAATCACAAAGTTCTTATTAGTGATTGGAATTAGCGTTGATATTTCTCCAGTTTTTTCTAGAAAAGAGATCTTTACTGAATCTTGCTCAGAATTAAAAACTAAATTTTTCATGATTTGATATTTCTCCTACTATTTCATTAATGCTTTTATTTTCCGTATTTAAGGTAATATTTGCACATTCTTGATAAAGGTTCATTCTGTTATCATAAATGCTTTCAAATTCATCAAGTGTAATATCTTTTAATAATGGTCTTTGTTCTCTTTTTTTTGTCGCCCGCTCGAATAGTATTTCAATTGAATTATTAAGAAAATAAACCCTATTTTTCTTTAAAAATTCCCTGTTTTTATCTTTTATTACAATTCCTCCACCAGTTGAAATTACAGAATTTACAAGATTTTCTGTCTCCATGAGCATTGTTGACTCAACTTCTCTAAATTTTTCTTCACCATGCTCCTTAAATATTTCTCTAATAGATAGATTGAACCTCTTTTCAATACCGTCATCTAAATCATAAAATGTACTATTAAGGTATTTTGATAACAGTTGTCCGACCGAAGTTTTGCCGGAACCCATCATGCCTATTAGAAAAATGTTCATAAAAAAAAATTGAAAGGGAATAATAATATATAAATCATGTCAATTCTAAGATTAAGTTTAGTTTTATTGCAGTTCATCTTTATGGTGGTAGGTATGGTATATCTAATATTTTCAAAGGACTTACCTAAGATCGAGACAATTACAGAAATTAAACTTACCAATCCAATGCGGATTTATTCAGCCGACAATCAGCTAATCGGATTATTTGGTACTGAAAAGAGACAAATTGTTAGTTATGAAGATATCCCAGAAAATCTGAAAAATGCAATTATAGCTGCCGAAGATGGAGGTTTTTTTGATCACTCTGGTGTTGAAATTACAAGCTTATTGAGAGCAGCATATGGTGAAATTTCCGGTAGATCTCTTGGAGGTGGTGGAACAATAACTATGCAAGTAGTTCGAAATTATGTTTTATCTTTTGAAAGAACTTATGAAAGAAAGCTGAAAGAAATCATTCTTGCATGGAAATTGGAGGACTATCTTAACAAAAAACAGATATTTGAACTTTATTTTAATAAAGCTTTTCTAGGAAACAGAAACTATGGCTTTGCAGCAGCATACCAGTATTACTTTGGTAAAGACTTTTCTGATGCGTCGATAGCTGAATCTGCTTTGCTAGCCGGTATACTGCAAAGACCTTCCTCTGTTAATCCTGTAAGAAATCCCATAGCTTCCAAGAAAAGAAGAGATTTAATACTCGGGCGCATGCTCTCAAGACAATTTATCGATAAAGATCAATTTAATGCAGCAAAGGCAGTTGTTGTTACGGGTGAGAGTTTTGGACCAAAAATAACTATTGAAGCTGAATATATTGCGGAAAAAATACGTGCAGAAATTATCAATCGTTTCGGTCTAAAGGCATATGAAGAAGGTATGAATGTTTACACAACTATTGATTCAGATATGCAAACTAATGCCATCAAAGCTTTAAGGACAAATCTATATAAATATGATCAGAAATATGGCTGGAGAGAAGAACAAGTATTTAAAGATTTTAATTTTCTAATTATGAGAAGTGCTTATCAGAAAGAATTTTTTTATAAATTCCCATCCAAACTTAGATATGAGCAGATTAAAGAAGAAAATTTTAACAAGGTTCAAAATCTTCTTGGCAATAGACCAACAATTGATGATCATGAACCAAATATAGTTATAGGTATCGATAATACAAAAATACAAACTCTCGATGCAAAGTTAAATTTAAATAATGTTTATTGGAGCAATGGAGATTACAGCTGGGCAAGAATTGCAAATTCAGATGGAACAAGATCACCCAAACCAGTTTCTTTTCGAGATTTTTTAGAACTAGGTAGTTTAGTTTATATAGGTGAAGAAAAAGGTAAAAAAATTCTTTCGCAAATACCTATTGCAGAAGCATCCTTAGTTGCCGTTGATGCTCTTGATGCTAAATTGAAAGCCTATGTTGGCGGTTTTGATTTTAGTAAATCAAAGTTTGATAGAGCAGCCAATTCAAAATTGTTGCCGGGCTCAAGTATTAAACCATTTATTTATGCATGTGCTTTTGAAAATGGATTTAACCCATCAACAATTTTTATTGATGGGCCAATAATTTTTGATGATGACAAGCTTGAGGGTATTTGGCGACCAAGAAATAATTCAGGAGAGTTTTATGGCCCAATTAGATTACGTGAATCTCTCATCCAATCACTTAATATTGTTTCAATTAAACTCGTTCAATCTTTGGGCCTTACTAAAACACTAGACTGCTTTAAAAAATATAAATTTCAAGATGAAATGTTAATAAATGATCTTTCTATTGCACTTGGAACAGGAACGCTTAATCCGCTAATTTCAGCAACCCAATACTCTTCATTCATTAATAGTGGTAAACATCAAAAAATTGCTTACATAGACAGGATTGAAGATGTTAATGGAAAGATAATTCTTGATCCCAATAACAATTATTCAAAAAAAGTTAAAGATTTTAAGAATGTGAGCTTTCCCTGGCTAAGCACAGAAAAGTTTGACTACACTGGTTCCCCAATGATTAGCTTAGATGCTAATAATCATACTCAAGTAATGGATGAAAGGGTAGCATTTTTAATGTCGAGCATTCTGAAAGAATCTTTACAGAGAAATGCAAATAGAAGAGGGTTAAATATGCCAATTGAAAACATGGGAGGCAAAACTGGCACAACAAACGATGCAACAAGCACATGGTTTTCAGGTTACGCTTCAAACATCGTAGCATCAGCTTGGGTAGGCAAAGATGATGGATCTTCACTTGGTGAAGATGAATTTGGAAGCACAAATGCTTTACCAATATGGTTAGATTTCATGACTCTCTCCAAAGATTCTTTAACGGACTTTGAAGTAGTCGTCCCGGAAGGCATAGCTGCTATAAGAATTGACAAAGAATCAGGAAATGTTTCGAAGTCATTTAACAATAGTTATTTTGAGTATTTTTTAGAGGAGAATATTGACGATTTGCTTAGCTCAAAATCAAACAATTCAGAGCTAAAAGAAATACTTAACTAAAATCTAAATTCAGCTCAGGAAAAATATTTTTTAAATTCGATTCAAATAAATTTTTGATTCTCTTTAAATCTTCTTCGGTTGCGGCTTCAAATCTAAATACAAGCTTTGGACTGGTATTTGAGGCACGCATTAGGCCCCATGAACTGCCAATCGAGACTCTTACTCCATCGATTGTATTAAATTCCGCATCAGGAAATTGCATTTGCTCTTTAAATCTTTCAACCATCTTAAATTTTTTTACATCATCAACATCCAAGTTTAGTTCAGGTGTTGCAAATGTTTTTGGAAATTGCTCGATAACATTTGATGCTGGTTGGCCAGTATCAGAAATTACTTTTGCAAGGATTGCTGCAGTATAAACAGCATCATCAAAACCGTACCAGTCATAATTTATAAAAATGTGTCCAGACATTTCTCCACCAAGTACAGCATCATGTTTTTTTATGGCTCTTTTGATATTAAAGTGTCCTGTTTTCTCCATAATTGCCTCCCCTCCAGAGTTTTCTATGAGAATTGGTAATTGGTTTGAGCATTTCACATCGAAAATAATTGCTCCCTTTTTCTCTTCTAGATAGTGCTTTGAAAGAAGCATGATTAGATGATCGGCGAGAACCGATTTACCCTCATTAGTTATCATGCCAACTCTGTCGCCATCTCCATCAAATGCAAAACCAATATCAGCTTTATTTTCTATCACAGTAGATTTTAACTGTTCTAAATTTTCTTCTTTGCTTGGATCTGGATGATGATTTGGAAAATTTCCATCCGGATTTTTATTGATAGAAATTGTTTCAAATCCTTGAGATTTAAAAATACTATCTGCTACTTCGCCTGCTGCACCGTTTCCTGCATCAAGAACTATTTTAATTTTTTTATTAAGTCTGAACTTTTGATTAATTTCTTTCTGATATTGCGGAAATAAATTTATCTTTTCACAATTTGTTTCAACGTGAAGCACATCAGCTTGTTTTTCAACTTCGGATAGTAATTCTAAACCCGATATTGCATCGTCATTAATGACAATTTTAAGACCATTGTCATCTTTGGGATTATGACTCCCAGTAATCATTACTCCATTTGGAGTAACACCTGTTTTTGTAGCAAAATAAACCATCGGGGTGGGCACCATACCCAGTAAAAATACTTTTATACCAGCAGCATTAAGTCCAGCAACTAATGCATTTTGGATTTCTTGAGCAGACAGCCTGCTGTCGTGTCCAACATAAACTGAATCATGATCATTTTTCTTAATTCTTTCGCCTAGTACATAACCTATTTTTGTAATCGTTGTTTGATCTAAGTCGGTCTTTGAATTACCTCTTATGTCATAAGCTCTAAAAATGTTTTTATTCATTTTGTTTAAAAAAACTTTCAAACAATTATACTACCACTATGTCGAATACTTACTGGTTGAACGGAAAATATATTCAAAAAGAAGATGCTTATGTAAGTCCACTTACCCATACATTACATTATGGTCTTGGCGCTTTTGAGGGTGTCAGATCATATATCGCTCACGATGAAAAATCTGTAAATATCTTTAGATTAAAAGAACATACTGAGAGGTTATTTGAATCAGCAAAAATAATTAATGTTGCAATTAATCATAGTGTTGATGAAGTTATGGATGCTCAACTGGGCGTGATAAAAAAATCTCAATTACATGATGCATATATAAGGCCTCTCATATACCTAAATGACGAAAGATTGGGATTAGATATCGATGATATGGAATCACATTTAATGATATCTTGCTGGGAATGGCCATCATATTTTGGTTCAGAAGCAATGGAGCATGGGATTGATGTAATGGTTTCATCATTTACTAGACAGTTTCCAAACAGCCTAATGACTAAAGGAAAAATTTCAGGGGGCTATGTAAATGGAGTCATGGCACATGATCAAGCTAAAAGAAATGGTTATCAAGAAGCAGTTTTATTGGATACTAACGGATTCGTTGCGGAGGGTAGCGGGCAAAATATCTTTCTAATAAAAAATCAAAAATTAATTACTCCTGAATTAACTTGTTGTTTGAATGGCATCACTCGAAGATCTGTTATGAAGATTGCGGCTGATCTCGGCTATGAGGTACTTGAAAAACAAATCACAAGAGATGAGCTTTATACTGCTGACGAATTATTTTTTAGTGGCACGGCCGTTGAAATCACACCAATCAAATCAGTTGATAAAATTGATATAGGTTTCGGCAGTAGAGGTGAAATAACAACAAAAATTCAATCAACCTACCTTGATGCTGTTAGAGGTAAAGCTGATCAATATTCTGATTGGCTTTCAAAGGTTTAATGCCCAGTCTTAAAATTGCTCTATTAAGTTATAGATGTGACCCATTTTCTGGTGGTCAAGGTATTTATGTAAAAAATGTATCAGAGGCCCTGCTTAGCAGAGGGCATGAAATTACAATCTTTTCTGGTAATCCTTTGCCTGAGGTTAATAAGGCTATCAAAGTGGAGAAAATTGACACACCTGGTTTTTTTCAGACATTTGATTCCATAGAAAGAATAAAAATTTTTAGTACTTTAGAAAAAAATAGACTTAACCTCTTAGATTTCTTTGAGACTTTTACAGGTACATTCACAGAGCCAGTTTTTTTTGGTGAAAGGTTGATAAAAAATAAAGTATTTCAAGAATTAGTTGATACGTTTGATATATTTCATGATAATCAGTCGATAAGCGCTTACCCCCAAACAATTTTAAAAAAACTCATCACAACAGTGCAT
>MDTB01056438.1_pt1 | contig 14531 bp, 13 predicted proteins | sample 811161 | NCBI WGS metagenome assembly MDTB01 (sample SAMN05326650, study PRJNA326480) | marine metagenome | isolation source: seawater | place: Mediterranean Sea | collected 2009
ATTCAATTCTCAAAATTAAATGCATAATGGGTTTTCGACTTTCCTTCATGATAAATACATAATTAAAAGCCCTTGAAACACTTCTTTTAATTACAAACCCCCTCTATCGCCTTCGGATGCACATCTGCCCCTAGGTATTTGGCCTCCATTAAATCTGAACATCCATCAATACCCAATAAGTAATTGGCAATGCCCCTGTTCAAAAACGCATCCGCGAAATCTGGATCGATCTTGATGGCGGATGTAAAATCATCTATGGCCTTCCGATACGCACCGGCATCATAGTAATCCATTCCTCTGTTGTAATAAATCAATTCATTTAGAGGTTCTGCCCGAAGTACAATATTATAATCAATTCTGGCTTCTCGATACATTTTCAAGCGACCATATGCAGCGCCCCTATTATTATAAGCATCGATATATTCGGCATTGATCTTAAGGGCATTTGAATAATCAATGATGGCTTGTGCATATTTCTCTAAATCAAAATAGGCATTACCCCGATTGAAATAGATCTCGCAGCTATCGGTTTCTAGCTCAAGTGCTTTGGTAAATTGCTTTATGGCTTTTCGGTATTTACCATTTTCTAGATGAGCAATACCTATATTTTGAATTGAATCCTGCGAAAAAGCGGATAAACCTATCGACAGTAGTGAAAAAACGGAGATTAATAACTTCATGATCTTTTAGATTAAATACAACTTTATGTGACTACGCCACATGCAAATACTCTACGTTCATCACCTCTCCTTTATGCCCCCACGAAAGCTTACCAGGCTCATTGATTTCGTAATACTTGGTTTGAAACAAGCCATCTGCAAATTTTGGATGCTTTTCAGAGAACTGAATCACAATTTTCTCGCGTTGGTAGAAACCATCATTGAGCATGTGCTCATAGATAAAGGCTTTTCTACCATCGACCAAAACGGAGAGCCCCACTTCAATAGGGTTAACTTTGGTTTGAAAATCAGTTACATGTACAACAGGAATTAATCTTGGGGATAATGGGGTTTTCATAGCTTTTGGTTTTAAGTTCATATCAAACTTACATTATCAAATCGTAATCTTTTTACGTAGTTCGTGAGAGTAGCACAGAATCTGCTATTTTAGCCATAAAACTATCGCCATCAAAGTAAGTATCGTTTTACCGTTTAAGAATGCTGTTCCCTATCTGAAGGAATGCATCGATTCCATCCGCATACAAAACCATACAGACTGGCAGCTGATTGCGGTGGATGACCATTCGCGTGATGATTCAAAGGCCATTATTGAAAGCTATCAGGATCCACGTATCCATGTTATCCAAAATGAGGGAAACGGCATACTACAGGCCTTACAAACAGCCCAGAAATACATCAAAGGAGATTATGTAACACGCATGGATGCCGATGACATTATGCCACTCTACAAGCTCAGGACCTTGCTTGAAGTTATTAGCGCTAAAAAAGGAGGCGTTATTGCGACAGGTACAGTGAAATACTTTGGCGATCAAGAGATATCTGAGGGCTATCAAAGCTATGAGGCTTGGCTGAACAAAACGGCAGACCAGCAGTCCTTTTACAAACGTATTTACAGAGAATGCGTGGTCGCATCACCGAATTGGATGATGCGAAAGGAGGATTTTGACGACATGCAAGGGTTTAGCAAATTGACCTATCCAGAAGACTATGATATGGTATTTCATTGGCGAAAAGCTGGCTTCATGATTAAATCATGTCATCAGCTCACCCATTTATGGCGTGAACACCCAGATCGAACGAGCCGAAACTCTGAGATCTATCAACAAGAAAGCTTTTTTAAACTGAAGCTTGGCTACTTCTTGGAGGAGTTCAATAAAAAAGAACTTTTCCTGATTGGCACCGAAAAGAAAGGAGTTCTAATTGCAAAAATGCTACAAGAAGAGAAAGTTCCCTTTCGTTGGTTTGCGCAAGACCCCGGATTAATTGGACAGAAAAAGCGTGATGTAGTCCTAGAAAATATCTTCATCCTTCCTCCCGAAGGCATTTGCATCTTGTCCATCTACCCTAAGAAAAAGCAGAGAAACGCATTGAAAGACTTCGTACGAGAACGTGGATATGACATTGGTGAAACCGCACACTTTTTTTAGGAATGGTATACTTAAATGATAAACCTTAATAGGGCTCTACTTCAAGTGCTTTGAACATACGGCGCGCCACATCTCTTGAATATGCATTGTAGTGCCACCATTCTGTGGGCAGCTGACGAAACTTTTGGCTTGCCATTACTTTGCGCAATAGTAAACGGTTTTCGTGTTGTTCTTTTGTGAGCTCACCTGTCTTCAGATACTTGGCTTCTTTATTTGGAAAGGCAATTTCTCGAAAATCATCATATCCTGCACCCATATCTAAGGCGTCTCCATCAGCTGTACAAATTGTAATATCAACAGCGCAGCCCATATTGTGCAAACTGAGGTTTGCAGGATTAGAGACATACTTCCCGCGCACAGAGGCAGGAACCGTATCAAGGGCATCCCACATCAGCTTTTGTACACTCACCGGCCGTGCTGCATCATACACCAAAAGATGTAAAGAGGTATCCAAAGCGGATAAATAGATTTGGCAATAATTTAGGCGTTTGGCCACATCAGGCTGTAAGTAAGCTCTTTTCATACGTTCATACAGCGGGAATCCCATGAAGTTGTCTTCACTTGCGTATTTAAGCTCTACAAAAATATCTGTATTGTAAGACTGAACATCGACCAAGCCTTCAAAAACCTCAGGACCTAGGGATTCTACGACAGGAATTTCAACAGGTGCTTCTGCGCCATTCTCTGACTCACTTGATAAGGGAGCAAGAGCTACATTTTCTGATGCATTCGTTGTCGCATCAGAATCAGCACAAGAAACCAGCACCAAAAGAAATATTATTTGATAAATTTTCATGATAGGAGTGTTTTCATTTCGGCAAAAAGTTTTGCTTTTAGGCCCTCCGAAACAGGTACCAACGGCAAACGCATGTGGTTTTCACAAATCTTCCTGTACACAAGGGCTTCTTTAATGCCTCCTGGATTTCCTTCAGCAAACAACAAACGAATCATATCAAAGAGCTCAAAATGTTCTTTCTTGGCATGATACATCTCCTTATTCAAGGAACGATGCACCATACTGCTAAAGCGCTCAGGTAAGGCATTGGCCACAACCGAGATCACACCTTCCACGCCCATTGAAATCAAGGGCATGGTGATCGCATCATCTCCAGAAAGCACCGTAAAATCTTTGGGTTTGTTTTTAAGGATTTCCATAATTTGATCGAAGTCTCCTGAGGCTTCTTTCATGGCTACAATATTTGGAATCTGGGCAAGCGCAAGTGTTGTCGCTGCACTAACATTGGAGCTCGTTCTACCCGGCACATTGTATAATATAATCGGTAGCTGAGTGCAGCGTGCAATTTCTTTGTAGTGGGCAATAATTCCAGCTTGTAAGGGCTTATTATAGTAAGGTGATACAGATAAAAGACCGTCTACCCCATTTGGCAGGTGCTTGATTTTTTCACAAACCTCTTTGGTATTGTTTCCGCCGAGACCATAAACCACGGGAAGCTGTTTCTGGTTGATCTCTATGACATGCTGTAAAACTTGCATTTTTTCCTCCTGACTCAATACTGGGGATTCGCCTGTAGTTCCTTGAACCACAAGGAAATCTGTACCTCCTGAAATTTGAAGTTCGACGAGCTTTGTTAGTCCATTAAAATCTATCGTTCCATCGGCGTTAAATGGCGTCACTAGGGCTACGCCGGTTCCTCTAAAGTTGTGGTTCATGTGCATCTATTTTTTGGAGTGTTTCGACAACAAACTGAATGACCTCGCTCGGTGAATCTGAGGAAGAATTAAGCTCTAAGTCATAGCTAGTATCTTGCATTAGCTCTGAATTTACTAAAATTTTCTTGCTAATTTCTGTTTGCCGCAAGGTAGCTTTGAGGTGCTTCTTCATGACACCAAAGCAAATAAGGGCATCAAAAGAGCGCTTGAGCTCTGTAGCAAGCTGGTGGTCTTTTAAGCCACCAAATAGGCCATAATCACCAGGTCCGTTATAGTAAATTAAGAAATGTGGCGAAAGGCTATTTTTATCTACACCTTTCGGAATACTTACAATGATAATCACACGCTGAACAGAACTCTCATTTAGGGCCTTATCCAATCCCTTTCGAAATTCCTTTAAACCATCCTCATCGGCATAATTATAGGTCACCAATAAGGAGCCTATTGTTCCCCAAATTGAGTTTTCAATCATATTGTATTCTTTTCAAAAATTCTTCTTCGTTTACCATTTCAATATTGAGATCAGTTGCCTTTTTTAGCTTTGAAGGCCCCATGTTTTCGCCCGCAACCAAAAGATTGGTTTTCTTAGAAATAGAAGAACCATTCTTGCCCCCATTCTCTTCAATCAACTTTTTCATTTCAGCCCTCGATACGCGTGCAAAGGTACCTGAAATAACAATTGTTTGTCCTTCAAATAAAGAGGAAGATAGCACCTGCTCTTCACTTTCGAAAGCCAATCCAGCATCCTTCAGCTTATGAATGAGTGCAATATTTTTCTCATCCTCCAGAAACAAGCGAATCGATTGTGCAATCTTTTCACCGATCTCATCAGTATCAACCAAGGATTCATAGGAAGCCTTAAGAATGTTATCGATTGTTTTAAAGGCTTTTGCAAGCTTCTTAGAGACTGTTTCCCCCACATAACGAATGCCCATGCCAAAGAGTACCTTTTCAAAGGGACGTTGTTTTGAGGCCTCTATGCCTTGAAGGAGATTGTTTACTGATTTTTCAGCCATGCGCTCTAGGTCAATCAGCTGTTCAAAACGAAGCGCATAAAGGTCTCCTATATCTTTGATGAGTCCTTCTTCAACCAATGTATCAATTGTTTCAGCCCCCAAACCATCTATATCCATGGCTTTACGACTGATAAAATGCTCTATTTTTCCTTTCACTTGAGGCGGGCAGATAGCCGCATGCGTACAATAATGCTGTGCTTCACCTTCCGTTTTCGTCAAAACATTACCGCAGGCAGGACAGTTTGAAATAAAAACAACCCGCCTTGCAAGGGTCTGTCGTTTTGAGACATTGACACCGACTATTTTGGGAATGATCTCTCCTCCTTTCTCCACGTAAACTAAATCATTTTCATGAAGGTCTAGCTTTTCTATTTGTTCGGCGTTATGCAAAGAGGCTCTCTTGACGGTAGTCCCACCCAAATATACGGGGCGTAGATTCGCAACAGGGGTCACGGCTCCGGTTCTGCCAACCTGATAGCTTACACTTTCTATTTTCGTTTCTACGCGCTCTGCTTTAAACTTATATGCAATGGCCCAGCGAGGTGATTTAGCCGTATAACCGAGCTCCTCCTGTTGATTATATGCATTCACCTTAATCACAATGCCATCAATCTCAAAAGGAAGCTGTTTACGTGCTTCATCCCAATAATCGATAAAGGATAAAATACCGGACACATCCTTTACTTTTTCAATCTTTCGTTCTTCTGGAGGGGGTACCTTAAAACCCATGTCACCCGCAGCAATCACCGCTTCATAGTGCGAATGATAGGAACTTCTTTCTTCATACATTCCGTACAAATAACAGTCAAGGTTTCGCTTGGAAACAAGACCGGAATCTTGAAGCTTTAAAGTTCCAGAGGCGGTGTTTCGTGGATTTGCATACAAAGCCAAATCAGCAGCGGCGCGTTCTTTATTCAGTCTTTCAAACTCTTGGAGCGGCAAAAAGATTTCTCCTCGAATTTCAAAGTCAGCAGGCACTGTACCTTTCAGTTTTAAAGGCACACTGTTAATCGTTTTTACATTGGAGGAAACCAGCTCCCCCTGCGCACCATCACCCCGGGTCACCGCAGAATGAAAAACGCCATTTACATAACGGATCCCAATGGCGACACCATCGTATTTGAGTTCACATACATATTCAATATTCTGCTCAATGGTTTTCTTGATGCGTGCTTCCCATTCGACGATCTCTTCTTTTGAATAACTATTCGATAAGGAAAGCATTGGAAAACGATGCGCCACAGTTTCAAAATTCTTTACCACAGCACCACCCACCCGCTTCGATGGACTATTGATATCCACAAGCTCTGGAAACTTTGCTTCTAGGGCCTCAAGCTCCTTTAGAAGCATGTCAAACTCGTAATCAGAAACCAGCGATTCACTTTTCACATAGTACATGTAATTGTAATGGTGTAGCTGCTCCGAAAGTTCGTTGATCTTACTTTTTACCTCCTCAAAACTCATCCCCTAAAGGTACTTATTTCTGTGCTTTTAGCATGCGCCATTTACCCTGTAAATCCTTTCTTTTTTCAACATTTGTGAAACCCAATTCAAGTAGGAGATTCCGTGTGTTTTCAAGGTATAAATAATGACACTCAAAGTAGAGGACCCCGCTTGTTGATAAAAAGGGCAATATTCCCTCAGCAATACTCCGGTAAAAGAGCAAGGGATCTTCGTCAGGAACAAACAATGCCATTCCAGGCTCGTGCTTGCGTACAACATCTTCTATAGCTTCTTTCTCTTGATTGGGAATATAAGGAGGATTCGAAACCACAACATCTAATGGTCCTAATTTCGTTTGTTTTTTCAATGTAGCAGTAAATTGCTTAATATCGAGAACATCTACGCGGCTAAATAAAACAGGAAGCTTCAATGCCAAAGCATTTTCTTCTGACAAATCAATCGCCGCTCTTGACAGCTCATAACCATATACGTGCGCATCCTGAAATGCCTGACTAAGGGCGAGTGAAATACAACCACTACCACTGCATATATCTAAAATATTCGAGGGTATTGTTTTTGTTTCTGTAACGATCCAATCTACAAGTTCCTCTGTCTCGGGTCTCGGAATCAAGGCACGCGCATCTGATTTCAGGGTCAAGCCATAAAACTCAACCTCACCCAATATATGCTGGAAAGGCTCCTTATTTTGAAGGCGCTTCAAAATTCCATTGATGATTTTTGATTCTTGAAGGCTAAATTGATGGTCACCCATTGAAATTTGCTCAATCGGCGAAATACTTAAAAAATGATCGAGGATTTGACGCCAAATTTGTTGAATCTCTGACATGGAGAAATCCGACGTCAACGCTTCTTTAAATAGGTCTTTTTGAACCTTAAAATCTTTGCTCTCCTCTCCTGTCATTGTTTTTTACGGAGCATAATGAATTCCTGTATTTTCTCATTTTCAATGAGCACATGTAGGTTATAGTAAGCAATTTTCCAATGTGCACCTTCTTTGACACAAATCCCAGTACCTCTACAATCCTCCATCCAGGTTTCAAGGTCTTCATCAAACCACGCAGTATTACCGTCTTTAGAATAGCTCCATTTCCGATTGGAGGGTTTAAAATTCCAAGCTGCTCCTTTGTCAAAATAAGGCTTACAGAACGCTTGAAAATCTAACTTGTCCCAGCGCTCCTCAGGCGCTGTACCTAAGAAAATAAAACCTTGGGATGTAGCGCTAAAATAAGCAGAGAATGCAGCCGAAGCTGCATCCTGATGCCATTGATTAATGAGCTGGTCCAGTGCTTTGTCTTGCGAAAAACCAAAAAAAGCAATGACCCAAACTGAAAGCGCTAAAAATAGGCGCATCTTATTTCTTTTTTGCCAACTTTTTACAAGCTTTCGCTGCCTTGAGGAGATTGACAACTCCACCCGTTACTGATTTATCGGCAAAGCCTTCCACCTTCGGGTACTTTGTTGAAGTATTATACATTACTTCTTTAATTTCTTTCATTGAAAGCGCTGGGAAGTAAGACTTCAACATAGCAGCAGCTCCTGCAACCATTGGTGCCGCCATTGACGTACCTTGAAGGTTCATGTACTCGCTTTGTGGCACGGTATTATAGATTTCAAAACCAGGTGCAAATACATCGACACCTTTTGCACCAAAATTAGAGAATGAAGCGACCATTTCAGGACCTTTATTTTTTGTTGAAGCACCAATGGTCACAAAATGATCAAGAGGAGATTCTTGAAAGCTATACATGGATGTAGGGTAATTTGGTTCTATATCGATATCCTTCGCATCATTTCCTGCAGCATGAATCAGTAATACACCGTTTTCATCTGCATATTTAAATGCTTCATATACTTCCTTTTGGTGCGGTGAATACGCCTTTCCAAAAGACATATTAATTACCTCTGCCCCATTGTCTACACAATACCTTACGGCAAGAGCGATATCCTTGTCAAATTCATCTCCGTTCGGAACAGCTCTCAGTACCATAATCTTAACATTTTCAGCAACACCATCTCCACCGAGCTCATTCCCACGAACTGCACCAATAATACCAGAAACATGCGTTCCATGTAAAGCATCTGGACCTTCAACATCTGCATTTCCGTAGTTTACATCTGTAAAGTCGTCTGGGTCGTCGCCAATAAGACTTCGGTCATCAAAATCAACATTCAGGTTATAATCCATTTGGGATTTGATATAGTTCTGGGCATTCTCAGGAAGCTTATCTAGCATTCCCATGTATTGCTCAAATTGCGCACGCCCTGCTTCTACCTCTTTCTTTACTTGAAGATATAGCTTGTATTCATCATCTCCTGCAACGGAACTTGAATCAACATCCGCGTATTTGGCAGACAATGAAGCTAAAATTCTCGTCTTCTCCAGCCTCGCCTCGTTTAAGTGCTCACCTTTTGCGTTGCCTAAAAAATTCCATCCATGAACATCATCGATATAACCGTTTCCGTCATCGTCAATACCATTCCCGGCAATCTCATCTGCATTTACCCAAATTTTCCCTTTGAGGTCCTCATGCTCGATATCTACACCAGAGTCAATCACCCCCACGATAACTGTTTTGGATTCTTTTTTCTTTAAATACTTGTATGCCTTCTCAGTAAACATACCTTGACCATCCTGGTTATACCAGTTTAAAGTCCCTTCAATAGGTTGTGCAATAGACATCGTAGCACATACCACAGCTAGAATGGATAGACTTTGTTTTAAATTCATCATCTTAATTTTCATTGGTTTATATTGATTTCGTTGTTTGACACTATTCGATATTTTCAATTAGCGAAAATAATCCATAATTTAGATTTAGCAACAATTATACCATGAAATATCTCACGCTCTTATTTGTACTAATTGTTTCAAATCAGTTGTTGTCACAAAAATCACCATTCACATTTCAGCAGTTTATTGAACAAAAGGAAAAACCCATTTCAATGCCTTTTGCGCTTAAAAACAGTGCAAAAAATAAAAACTACCTTGAAGAATTGGGCATTCGACTCAAACACGAAACCCAAAACTATTTATTTTGCCATGGAGATGCGGATCAATTTTATACTGCGCAACTCAGCGGAAAATTAGAAGAAGTATATTTTCATATATCTAGACCTAAATCAATGTCAGACAGTGCATTAACTCATCACAAAGGAAACTTGGTTCATGCTGGACTGGGTGGACTAGATACCAGCTACACAGGTAAAGGCGTGGTGATCGGCATTGTTGATCAAGGCATTGACTACAACCACCCTGACTTTCAAAACCCCGATGGAAGTACCCGCGTATTAAGGTATTGGGACCACACAGTAAATGACAACAATCATCCCAATTATTATGAATTTTATGAAAAAGGAATCCTGTGGGATAGCGCAGCAATTAACAACGGTAGCTGTACGAGTCTAGAAGTCAGCTCAGCGCATGGCTCGACAGTATCCGGAATGGCCGCTTCAAATGGTTTAGCCAATGGAACCAACAAGGGGTTTGCACCGGAAGCAGATTTGATTGTAGTAGAATCTGATTTTAGCCAGGATGTATATAACTGGAAATTGAGCATTGCAGATGCCTGTGATTATATCTTTAAGGTTGCTGATTCCTTGAACAAACCCGCTGTGATCAACCTCTCTTTGGGTGACTATTATGGCATGCACGATGCAACGGATCCTGCCGCAGAACTGATCAACAGTTTACTTGATGAAAAAGAAGGACGTATCGTTGTTTCTGCTGCAGGGAATTCTGGAGATTATGGACCCTATCACGTCGGCACTGATGTCACAAGTGATACCTCATTTGTTTGGAGCATACCAAACCCCTCACAAACGATTGTCAATAACGTAAACGACGTAGTTATTTTTGATTTTGTAGTTGATACATCAGAGGCCAGCTTTAGCTTTGCCATTTCTTCCTGCAATCCCAATAACCAATATGAAAGAATAGGTTCCACCGCTTTTCTGCCCTTTTCCAGTGGCTTTACAACAGGAATACCTGAATTTGAGAACATTGAAAATGAAAACGGTGACCTCATTGCTGTGGCTTTTGTTTACAGGGAAACTTTTGGAAGCAATATCATTGGCCAAATTGCCGTCACCGGCCCGGGCTTCACCCCTATTGATTCGTCTGAATATCTATTTGGTTTTGAAACCTTTGGCTCGGGTCACTATGACCTATGGGGAGGAACCTTTTCGGGACGAAGTAACTTTGTAATTGAAGTACCGGATAGCGCATCTGTGCCAGAAATGATACATTATATTTCACCTGATACCTTGCAAACCATTGTCGATTCATGGAACTGTTCCGAAAAAGTAATTTCTGTTGGGAACCTTCGCAATAGAATGGCCCATATAGACCTTAACGGAAATACCTACAATGCCTCACCTGGAATAGCAGTTGGAGAGCTTTATTCTGCCAGTAGCATAGGGCCATCAAGGACAGGTGTTCAAAAACCAGACATCACAGCTTCTGGAGACATTTCTCTTGGTTCGGGTCCATTTTCATGGTTAAATAATCCAGCAAATGCCTCTCTAATTGACCAAGGAGGTTTTCATATAAGAAACGGCGGAACATCAATGGCTTCACCTGTCGTTGCAGGCATCGCTGCCCTATATCTACAAAAATGTCCGGGAGCAAGCTATCAAGATTTCAAAAATGACCTCACTGCAAATACAGACATTGATGCATTCACTGGAAGCGTCCCAAATTATGCATACGGTTATGGCAAAGCCAATGCGCTGCTCACACTACTTGCCAAGCACGAGCCTGTGTTTATTGATGGTCCAGATGGAATTTGTCCAGGAGCGCTTGCTACCTTTGGATACAGCTCTGATTTGATTCCAGTGGCCATTTCTTGGTCGAATGGAGCGACGAGTGCATCCATTACAACAGCCACTCCTGGAGACTATCAGGTAACCTTAGCGGATGCAATGGGCTGCACTTCTAGATCTGGCGTTCAACCGTTATTGAGTTACACAAATCCTTCTGTGAATGCCGGTAGTGACCATCTCATTTGCCCCAATAGTCAACTAACACTTACGGCAACCGGTACAGCAACAATGTTTCAATGGAACAATGGCGTCATTCAAAGTGAACCATTTATCCCATCAGCAGGCACCTATATCGTCGTCGGATTTAATGACGATGGCTGTTCAGCTACTGACACGACAAATATCGAGCTACTATCCACGATTCAAGTGGAATATATCGAAAACATTTCGGAGATTGGCGTCAACCAAACGGCATTCAATGTAACTACAGGAGAGCCAATAGGTGGCGTATACTCTGGTCCTGGTATCATTGGCACCTCATTTCACCCAGGTTTAGCAGGAATAGGAACACATGAAATTGTCTATGCGGTGACAGATGGCAATGGTTGTGTAAGCACAGACACATCAGTTATTGAAGTTTATGAAGATGCAGGGCTCCTCGACTTATCATCAGCTGCAATCAATATCGCACCAAATCCATTTACTGATGAAATTCAAGTTTTATTATCGGAACCAACTGAACTGTCTATCTACGACCTTAAAGGGAAACTTGTTTATCAAAGAAATATGGCATACTCCCAGCATATTCAATTACATCAACTTGCACCAGGACTATACCAACTTTTAGCCAAACAAATAAGCAGTAATAAAATCAGTTCCGTAAAACTGATCAAACAACGCTAAACCAAAGACCAATATCGAAGCAATACCTTGACTTGAATGCTTTTGTTACATTTACATGATGAATTTTAAAAAGTTTGTACAGCCTTATTCAGCTTTGAGCCTCGATCATTTTCATGATATCATTGCCTTGCGTATAAAGATTTTTGTCATCGAACAAGACTGCCCTTATCAAGATCTAGACGGAAAAGATAAACTAGCATACCACCTATTTTACACGAACAATGAAGGTGAGGTCGTTGCAGCAACGCGCATATTACCACAAAACATTTCTTATGCTGAGGTTTCTGTTGGTAGAGTTGTTGTAGATGAAAGCTGCAGAGGAACAGGATTAGGACATCTGATTATGGAAGAATCCATGAACTTTGTCCAAGCTGAATTTGGACCAGTAGATGTCCGACTTTCTGCCCAAAAACACTTGGAAAATTATTACGGAAAGCATGGGTTTAAGTCAACGGGGAAGGAATACCTCGAAGACGGCATACCGCATGTTGAAATGTTATACAAATCATAATCTCATGAAATCAATTTTTAAAACGACCATCCTATTTACGTTATTAGCATTTAATATCTGCGCACAAAAATCGACGGTAGATATCTCCTACATGAAGAAAGATGTAAAACCTACAGAAGACTTTTTCATGTTTTCAAATGGCACATGGGTAGAAAATAATCAAATACCAGCCTCAGAATCGAGATGGGGAAGCTTTAACGAATTAGACAAAGCAAACAAAGAAAAATTGAGAGCAATTCTTGATGAATTTGAGGAAACGGAAGGTAAAAAAGGAAGTGACATTCAACTACTCGGTGATTTTTACGGCTCATTTATAAACATGGACCAAAGAAATGAGAAAGGGTTTTCGGAGCTACAGGGTCTTCTTGAGGAGGTTTCTAATATCAAAAACCTTCAAGAGTTTTCCGATGTTATGGCAGAGCAGCATATGTTAGGACTTGGCGCGCTATTCGGGTTTGGCGTAGGGCAAGATTTAAAGGACGTAGAGACAAATATTTACTATCTAAGTCAAGGTGGAATTGGGCTTCCAAATAAAGAATATTACCTCTCGGAAGGTAAAAAAGAAATCCTAAAAAAATACGGGGTTTTCATGGACAAAACCTTTCATCATTTCAAATTGAATAGCAAAATCGAAGAAAAAAGTAAAAAGCTTCTAGAGCTTGAACACGCGCTGGCAGAAAATATGTTTGCGCCTGCTGAATTAAGAATACCTGAAAACACCTATAACAAAATGGCATTATCAGAAATTCAAAAAATGATGATACCCTTTGATTTCTCTTTATTCTTAAAGAAAATGAAAGTAACAGCACCTGACTCGATAGTCGTAAGTACACCTCAATTTTTCAGCAACATGAGCACAATGTTTAAAAGCTTCAGCCTAGAAACATGGAAAGATTACTTACGTTGGAACCTTATGCGTAAAGCGGCTCCATACCTAGACCGAGAGCTTGTAAACCTGAACTTTGACTTTTATGGAAAAACACTCAGTGGAAAAAAAGAGCTAAAGGGCATTCAGGATAGGGCCATTGAGGAGATAACAGGGTCTGTGCTTTCAGAACTTTTGGGAAAAGCATTTGTAGGTAGGCATTTTAGCCCTGAAGCAAAAGCCAAAGTAAACAATATGGTAGACAACCTATTAAGCGTTTTTCAAGCGAGAATAAACAAGCTAGATTGGATGAGTACTACTACGAAAAAAGAAGCCCTAACAAAGCTAAATGCTATTGGAAGAAAACTCGGATATCCTGATGTCTGGGAAGACTACTCTTCACTGAATATTTCTACTGACTCCTACTTTCAAAATATTTTAGAACTAAACCGTTTTGCCGTGGCAGATAATTTTTCTGATATCAACAAACCTGTTGACAAAGAGGAATGGGGAATGCCCGCCCATATGGTGAATGCATATTACCACCCACTTCTTAATGAGATTGCATTTCCTGCCGGCATTATGCAACCACCCTTTTTCGATGAGAATGCCGAAGATGCTGTCAACTATGGGAGAATTGGAATGGTGATTGGACATGAATTCACACATGGTTTTGACGACATGGGGTCCAAATTTGCCGCAGATGGTTCTTTCAAGAATTGGTGGACAGAAGAGGACCGAAAATCCTTTGAGGAAAAAACAGAAACACTTGGGAACACATACGCTCAATTCTGCCCTATTGATGACAACTGTGTAAATCCCGACCTAACTATGGGAGAAAATATCGCGGATCTTGGTGGACTAACAATGGCCTATCACGCTTATGTGATGACAGAAGAATTTAAGGAGAATAAGACCCGTGAGAATTTTACACCAGCACAGCGATTCTTTATTTCCTATGCACAGCTTTGGAAAATTAAATACACAGATGAAGAAATGAAAAATAGAATTGCCAATGACCCACATTCTCCTGGCATGTATCGAGTCAATGGACCACTCATGAATTGCCCGGAGTTCTTCAAGGCTTTTGACGTTGAAGAAAAAGATGCCATGAGAAATGAAGCGGGAAAGGTTTCTAAGATATGGTAAAATAGCTTTACAGTTTGACCGCCCTAAAGACGATCTAAAAAGTCTTTACGGCTAATCTTTTCTTGCTTTCCACTCTCCATGTTC
>MDTB01188266.1_pt1 | contig 14530 bp, 16 predicted proteins | sample 811161 | NCBI WGS metagenome assembly MDTB01 (sample SAMN05326650, study PRJNA326480) | marine metagenome | isolation source: seawater | place: Mediterranean Sea | collected 2009
TCTTCCTCTGAATCCATAAAACCCACCTGATATTTAAAAAGTGAATCAACAAAAACTACTTCTTTGTCTAATGCCTTGAGAAGTTTTTTTGTTCGTTTTCTAAATACCCTGAGACTATCTTTATTAGGTGTAGCTAAAACCTGTACCCCATATTGAATTTTGGGCCTACCTATTTGTTTATATGTTGTATCTTTCTTGATTATTTGATTTGATAATGTACTAGGTAGATTACTTGAAAAATTATACGCTGAAAATGAATCATTGAAACCTCTCGTCATTAGCGTGTATAGAGAATCTTTTTCTTCAATTAAATAAATCCTGTCTAAACCATCACGAACTAGTCTTTCCTTGAGTTCAATCAATTCATCTTTCATGGAAGATGATTCAATAATTACACTATAAGATAAATCGAAAGTATCAACAAAAACCATTTCAGTGACCTGTTCGGGGCTAATACCTAACAACGCAGGATTTGAATGAATAGCATGAGTACCAAGCCTTCCCCCTAAATATGCACCTGCAGTTCCTACTTCTAAAGGTGTATAGAATTGCTGTGCACTCAAAGAGGTAAGCAATAAGAAAATAACATATAGAAATTGGATATATTTCTTCATTATGGATTAATAGGGTCTACAATGACCTCCATATTTAAATAAACATCAATCTTCATTGTATCAGTAGATAAAAATCTCGTAGGGCCTTGTTCTTTTCCTAATAACTGGAGTACTGCTTTACTGTAATTACCATCTCTAGATAACAAATCAAAAGAGGATTGATCAATTACTATACTATCTTTGGAGTCAGAAGACCCATCTATGGTTAGCTCAACTAAGGTATCACTCTGTCCAGTATCAAAGAAAACTGTGTCAGTTGAAAGCAACATAACGATGTTAGCACCTAATTCTAAATCGTTCTCATATTCTATATATAGTTTAATCTGGTTTAATTCCTCCGTAGAAATACTTTCAAATTCCTGGTGGTCTAGTTCAATATTACTATTCCCGTCAATTTCAAAAGCCAAAGGAGCTGATATAGTTAATTTCCCAACTAAAGTATCTGATACAGATACAGAACCATATTCTTCCAATGAACCAATCTCAGCACTGCCCCCTGCGACTATACGATTTGGATTGATATTAATCAAACCCTCAGCACTGTCAAGGGAAAAAATAGGATTATCAATGATATCGATACCCTCTACTATCCGAATAGTACTATCTCCAGTTTCATCATTATATGATATTATCTCAAGGTCAAGAAATACAGGAAGGGTGAGGCTTGATTGAAAATCAAAATTCATATCAATAATAGAAAAATCTAAATTATCAAGCTCCTCTGGTAGATCAATATCCTGTTCTACGGGATCTATATCCACACTTACTGGATCGACATAACCACTTAGCTCAGAGAAATAGAGGGTGTCTATATTTACATCAATGACTATAGATTCACCAAAAGTAAGAGTCATCTCCTCTTCGGTAGGTATATCGATCACTGAATTACAATGTATACTTTGTATTTCAGAATCAGGGTCTAAGTCCAATAAATAACCAGCAAGATTTATTGGGAGCTGAAGAGGGTCATTTGCTATAAAAAATGAGGTGTCTAACACATGACCATTTTTAGACAATTGATTAATTGTAAAATTAACATTTGCTTCTATGCCAATATTATTGGTGACTGATAATTGTAATTTGCCAGATTGTAATATCGCATCATCTACTCTCGTGGCTGTTTCAATATCAATCAAGTTAGAATCTTCCATAGCATTTTGATTTAGATAACCTTGAAAGACCGAGAAACTTATATCACTACCAGAATCCGTACCCTCTAAAAGTATTTCAACAATAATACTGTCGCTCTGGGTTACAGGAACCAACTGATTTTCAGAATCAATGGTTAAGACATTATAGCTATACTGAATGGCTTGATTATCCGCTTCCATTACTAATGAATAATTCTCCATATTTGTAATATCATAAATATCCAATGTGTTTTGAAGTATATTTATGATTGAACTATAGCTAGCGCCACTAGGATCTTGCAGATTGGGTATTGATATATTTAAAATACTGGATAGTGAAATATAGTTATCTACTTTAACAATAAGATTTCCATTTGCAATGGTAGCACTTACAATCTTATTGGAATCAGGCTCAAGCTCTATCGTTCCACTTTCCTCTATCAACTGCTCAGGTATTTTTGCGGAAGCTGCTATCACTTTTAAATTAGAGGCACTAATCTCTATCTTAAAAGCAGAGTTTTTTGCATCCTCATCTATGGGGATACTAATTCCATTTGTTCCTGAGGAATTACCAGACACTTGGACTAGTAATTCACCGGGTAAGGTCATCCCAGCCAAATCTAATGTTCCAGAAGCAAATCCAGATTCTGCATTAATCATCTCATCAAATTGAATAAGTGAATTGGGTATCTCATTGGTGTCACCCATTGTTATTTCAAGAAGTTTGATCATGATTGGCGGTCCTAAAGTAATCACCATATTATTAATTATGGATATTTCAAGTTCCCCCATAGAAAATTGAGCATAACCAAATTCTTCAAAAGAAAATGGTTTGACAATAGGTTCTATCTCAAAAGAATCTATCGGAACAGATAAACCATTTTCTACATTTTCAATCTGAGCGTATATATCCCTTAGCATAAAAGGATCAGTACTGGATGGATCAATGTCATCCAATGAAATTGTTCCAATAGTGGAAGAAATATTTTTTTGAATACTTGCTACGGTAACATCATCAATATCTTGACTAAAACTTGTTGAAACGGGATCTAGTTTTAATTTATTACCAACCTCTACTTTATTGATGCCAATCGATTTGTGATATACAAAGATTGAATCAGTGTTTTCTCCATCATCAAAGTAGGCAGAAAGACTATCTATAGTTATAAGCGAATCTTCAGCTAAGGTCTCTAAGGTTAGATTATCCTGAAAAAAGGGTATCTCTACGGTTGTTGTCCACTTAACAAACTCACCCTCTTCTGGGACATCAACCCAACAAGACGATAGAACCATAAGTCCAATGAATAGTATTAACTTGTTTTTCAATCTAGAAATTATTCCTTAAGATGCTCAATTTTATTTCGTTTATTGTCACGAAATTTAAATCGTAGACGTTCTTAACATATATATTTTACCCATCATTAAATAAACAAAAATCTACACAATTTGGAAACGTACCAATCAATGTAGGCACCAGGTACGATCAATATGCTATTAACACAATAGGATACTAGGCCTATTTTTTTAATTCATATCCATCTTCCTGCCACTTTGTTACACCACCATCAAGTAAAGCGACATCTTTAAATCCCATATCTTTAAGTAATTTACCACCAATAGCAGCACATAGACCTAGCCCACATGTAACAACAACCTTTTTATCTCTATCTTGAATCCGATTATCCTTAAAATCTTCAGGAACATCTTGGTCAGCTTTATAAAAGAGGGTTCCTAATGAAATATTCACCGCACCATCTACCATACCACGCTGATCAACATCCTCCTTATCATTAACATCTATAATTACCATGTCCTCATTTTTTTCCATCATTCCATTTAATTCATGAGAGTCTATAATATTAAGTTCATTTCTAGAATCTTGAACCAACCCTGAGAAAGTTTTTTTATTCATGATTATAATAATTCCTTTTTATTTAATATAAAATTTTACAATTTTTTTTTTAATAAAAAATTAAAATAACAATTATTTATTTTAAGAGGAGCATTTTATCTGTCATGATCAACGAACCTACTCGGATAGTATAAACATACATTCCTGATGGAACTGGATTACCATTGTTGTCCGTAGCATTCCATTGAATAATATGATATCCTTTTTTCTGATTTGATGAAGGAAACACCTTCACTAAGGTTCCTGTTATATCATATATGTTCACATGAGAAATTTCATCTGTTTGAAGATTATATCTGATGGTCGTTTCAGAATTAAAAGGATTTGGGTAATTAGGGTAAATCAAAAATGGAAATAATCGATTAGTTTTTTTTTCGATACTTGCATCTGATGGACAATAGTTTCCATCTGGAGCAAATTGTGGGAGTTTATTATCTTGATTCGTAATTAGATTAAACATTAAAGTGTCTGTTACTTCGAACAATTCAGGAGTACAAGGTTCCCACTCATTAGCAATCCCCGCACATGTTTCTGAATCTGATAAGATATCCATATTTGTTACAATGCACCAATATAAATATTCCATTGCCATACATTCATACTCACAAGTCCAGTCATCGTAGTGGTACCAAGCTTCATCAGGATAGGTATCAGGCATATCGATAAACTGTCCCCCTCTTGCAACATCCATAGCATCGGTCAGATAAGATGAATTGGGTTCTAAATGATATAAGGACGGGTAAACCTCTACATGCCCACAACCATTGATGGTATGCAATACCTCCTCCACAGTCGCATCTTCACCCCAATGCCCTGGATGACTCGGTTCAATTTCATTCCGAAACAATACAGCACCTGCACAACCATCATCAAAATTATCAAAGAATGTATCTATCGTATTTCCATTCTCAGATTGAAAAATAGGCATAATAGTATTTAGATTAACAAGAGATTGCTCCAAAAGAGGATCATCAATCACCCCATCTTCATTATTATCTAATAACTCTGCTGCAACAGATGCAACATGGAGAACCTTAGCATCAGAGATGCTGGGCTCAGCATAGACATGTATAGTATTTAAAACATTGACATATTTAGTAAATATACCTAAAGCAGGATGATCAGGATTCGGATTTTCAATTAAATCAAAGCACACTTCATTTTGTGAAAAAATAAATACAGGAATAAAAGCTACTGATATTAAGAATTTTACATATTTCATTTTATAATTTAATCCCTATATTTTATTCATTGTAAGGTCAAACCTAATACCTTAAAAAATTGATAATAAACTCTTATCAATATAAAATACTTATCACAGGGCATAACCATCATAACATACTACATTAAGGTTTGGGTATACGAAAACCTATTGAGATACGGTTATTACTGATTTTCTGCTTGCTAGTGGAATTCAATTTTTGAATCAGGTCTAAATCTAAATCCTCCATAGTCCATTTTGGATTTGCAATTCTTATACTATCCAACCCTCTCGGAAAAATATCACCCAAGCCATAGACATCCACATTATTATTTAATTCTAGATTATTTATATATGATTCTATGTTTTTTGCTATTGCAACTGTCATATCTAGATTATTTTTAAAAATACTCTTTTTAGGTATTTCCTGATGGGAAGTATGAATATTTATTTCCAAATCAAAGGGCGAAGATTGTATTTTTGGAAGTATTTCATTTTCGAATAGATTATAAAAACCATCGGTCAGTGTACCTCTCATCAAATTGTAACTGAAATCACCCTTAATATTAACAACCAATCCCATTGCTCTATCTCCTGGCTTAACAATTTCAAATGCTTTTTTAAAATCATTATCTCGGTAGGCATCATTAAATCTTTCTTGCTTCCCTTTAAATGCTATTTCTCTATCTGGATTTAGACCTACACCTTCCAGTATCTCCGATGCAATCTTTTCACTAACAGTTGAAATACTTTTTATATTTTCCTTATATTTCTTTCCAAAAACGCTTTTACTATTCTTCGTATTTATTAATTGTGCATTCATATCAAAATTTTCTCCATCTATATAAACACTACTGTATAATAAATAATCGCTATTTAATTGATTTTCTATTTGGTCAGATTTTAGACCCTCACTAGAGATTTTCAACACATTCCTAAAAGGTGTAACAACCACATTCCCAAGATTTGCAATATCGATGATTATATTTTCTGTTAAAAAATTCATCCACTTATCATCTATCTCATCTCCAAGATTATCTGGTATCAATATTGATATACTTGGTATAGATCCTCCGGATGCCATACCTATACCCAAAAAAGAAATATTTATCCAAAATAATATACCTACAATCGTTAAGGCTGCGCCTGTTAAACTAAAGAAACTCCAATTAAACTTAGTATTTTGTTCAACTTCAAGTTTTGCAACTACCTCGGATAATTTTGTTTCAGGAAGACCATGAGAGGTAATACAATATACTTCTACCTTCTGTTCCACACCTTTTAGATTCGGCTTTCCAATATATTTTGTTTCAAATTCAGCCTCTCGAATTATTGAGTCATGAACCTTTCCGGAAACAGCAACTCCTCCTGGTGCTGAAAAAGGCTCTATTCGGGATGCTACATTCACATCATCGCCTATCACATCATCCCCATCAATCAATATTTCACCCTGATGAATACCAATTCGAAGAATCAACCCATCAATAGCAAGAGATTCTTTTTGTAGCTCAATAGAACAATTAACTGCATCCGTGACTGTTGAAAAAGTAAGCAACAATCCATCTCCGATCTCTTTTATCCAATCTCCATTATGGCTCTCAACAATAGGACGAAATACCTCTCTCTGTTTTTTTAAAAGATTAGATGCTCTTGATTGATCTTGAGATGTTAGCTTAGTGAACCCTACTATATCAGTAAAAACTATTGCTGCCAGTTTTCTTTTTTGATTATTCATGATTACAGCATTCTATATAAGAACCAATAATACTGACAATAGTAATGATTTCCATCAAACTCTTATATTCACTCATAACACGTCAAAAATCATCACAACCTTCAATATTTTCGATTTTTCTGTAAAACCATCTCAAACTTGCGACTGGTTGCCCACCTTCCCATATTTGTGATTCCATAATGAGACTCGTTTCTGTCAAATCTATCTCTTCATATTCTTGCTGAGTTAACCCAAATCCATACTCACCAATCCTAATTTCTTCCCACATGTTACCTGGATAACGAAATTCATATGGCTCTGTATTACACTCACATTCTGGAGAGTAAATCTCACATGTTGTACTATCAGCATAGAAAATTCTATAACGATTTATATAAATTTCTGTTGTATCCTCTGCATCTGGATCATTAAAGTAATACGACTCAACTCTGTATACGCTATCAAGTGCCCATTTCCCTAGTAAACAATTAGCCCTGATATTTTCATCGCCTGTATCGCAAGGATTATTAACGGCATCCCCTCCGCCATCACCTCCATCATAACCTGGTATACAAAAAGACTTCGCTTGATCAAGACCCTCCTGGGTGTATCCCGCACATCCCTCATCCAAAACATTTTCATACGCACTCACATAATCCTGACAAAGTTGTACATAGCTATCCGAATTAGAATCCTCCTCAGAAAAAGCAATGTAGGCCACATAACTATCTTGCCTCATAGAGTCACAATCTGATGGATTTTCTTCATTGCATGCAGTATAGAAAACCGACAAAAGAAACATAATCAAATACAGTCTTTTCATTATAAAACCTCTCAAACGCTAAGATAATTTAAAAACCCTATCAAGCATGACAAATACTAAACCCTAATAAGTATCCCCAGAAAATCAAAATGCTATAGCAAGCTAACAAACCCATTGAGGATATTAGAAGCAGAATCAACCTTGAATTTGTTACTTCTATTCACCATAATAGACCTAGGGTAAACAATCACTCCCATATGCTCTAACTGGACCCTGAATGTAGCCAAAAACCGAGACCCCGCACCTCCGCTATGAGTAGCAATAAGGCCTTTTTTTTCATTAAATACATCTCTCCAATTATCCGTACTGACCGACAACCATGTGATTATATTTGTTAAAATTGGTGGAGATCCTCCGTTATACTCTGGTGCACAAAAAATTAGGCCGTCTGAATCTATGAATTGCTGACAAATCCGATCCATGAATTCAGCTTTTGGTTTTTCAGCATCTGGCGTATAAAGGGGTAATGGAAAATCATCAAGACACATTACCCGATTATCAAATTCCAAGAGATCGCTAATTTTGTTTGCAAGAACCAAGTTTGCACCTCTTGTAGAAGATATAATTAATACGGTTCTCATTCTATTTCAATAAAATCATTTTATTTGATTGAACATTATGACCATTTGTCAAAGAATATATATAAACACCAGCCGATACAGGCTCTCCATGAAAGTTCATTCCATACCACTGGATGGAATACCTTCCGCTAGCCTTATACTCATTTACAATCTGGTTGATATAATTACCTCTAACATCATATATTTTTAAACTTATATTACTTGCTTCTTCTATCATAAATGAAATTTTTGTAGATGGATTAAATGGATTGGGATAATTGCCTAATAAAGACCATTCTAAAATATTACGCTCTTTAATTACTGATACGAAGCTTGTATCTGCGCCATCCATAAACCCCACACCACAGAGAATACTATCTGGTGCGCTATGATGACAGTGGTCATAATATTCACAATATTCAGAAAAAAGAAGAGTATCAGAGTATATCTCACTATTATAATAGCTCCAAGCCGGAGATGACATCCAACAATCATTACACACGTCCGTGCTAATATTTTGATCTGCTTCCTCAGGCCAGTTAAGGGTATCTCCTGACACAAAGCAGAATCTTCCTACGAGTTCTTGGCAATTATCAGACCCAATATTACCATCAGCATCCTCACAATCATCTCCGTACCATATAGATCCCTGTACAGTTCCAGGACATTCATCGTTACCATAGATGTCCCAATATGCATAATTCCCGCTTGCATAGACAGCTGTTGGGCTTAGACAGGGCCATGATGCCGTTACCGTAAACTTATCTGCATTTGCATCATTGTATTCCCAAGGAAAATATATTCTATACCTTGATCCTTCTGTGGTTTCACCATTGCCACCAATGTTAATAGCTATGGGATATAAATCTTCGGGGTGGCATGGATTACTAATTGCATCATCACATATGAAAATACAAGAATCAATATAATCTGGGCATGTACGAAACCACACAGAATCCTCGGGAATGGATTTATCTATATTCCCAGAAATATTTGTAAATATCTGCCCCTGAACAGTACTTATTAAAAATATCGTTAATATGAACCTATTCATAATAAAATCTAATCATCGTAGGATAAATAAAACACCTTATCCTAATTTCTCCACCAATACTCTTGATTTATATCAACAATACTATCTAGGTAAATGACCTGACCCAAGCGAGGAGTTACATATAATTGATCTTTGATTTTTGCATATTTTATGGCTTCTGAAACCGGCTCTGTCCATGGGTGAGTTGAAAGGGTAAATCCTCCCCAGTGAATTGGCATAAAATATTTACTTCTTAAATCTTTGGATGCCTGCACCGCATCTTCTGGGAACATATGTGAATATTTCCATGCTGTATTATATTGGCCACAATCAACCAGTGAAAGGTCAAAAGGTCCATGCACTTCTCCTATTTTCTTTAGATGCCTTCCATATCCACTGTCACCGCTAAAATAGATTTTCCCGTAATCACTTTTTATAGCCCATGATGACCATAGTGTACTATTCCTATTTCCAATTCCTCGTCCTGAAAAGTGTAATGCCTCTAGACACACGAATTCAATCCCGTTTATGAGTTTACTTTCTTCCCAATTAAGTTCTGATATCCTATTTTCATTAACACCCCACCTTGTAAGGTGATTTGCCAAGCCATAGGGAACAATGAATGTTTTTACCTTATCTTTTATTTCTTGTACAGTAGGATAATCTAAGTGATCATAATGATCATGTGAATAAACAACTACATCGATGGAATCAATTTCTTCAGTAAATAATCCTATGTTTTTACTATATCTTTTCATGGAAGAGATTGGGATTGGGGATGCGTATTCACCTAGCATAGGGTCTAAGAGTACTATTGCTCCATTTATATTCAAAATGAATGCTGAATGTCCAAGCCAGGATATTTTTATTTCTCCCTCTGCTGCTTTTACAAAGGTCTCAAAATCAATTCTATCATGTTCTAGGTCTGACTTGGGTCTTCGAGTTGTATCACTCTTAAAGAATTCCGAGAAGGTCATCTTTCCGGTTATTGATTGATAGTATTGAGAATTATTAAAGCCATCAACATTGTAATTAGAAAATGTACGATAATGTATTTTTTGATTTTTTGAAGGGTTCTTGCCAAACTGAGGACTGAGCATGTAGAAACCTGTCGCAAAGGTGAGAGTAAATACAACAAATAAAAATATGATGTTTATAATTTTTTTAAATATCATTACTAAAATTATTTAAATATAATTTTATAACGAGGTATCAGGTTATTATAAATGTATTATTTGACTAATATCATTTTTCTTGATTCAGTTACCTCACCATGTTTTACTAGAAGTATATAGGTCCCAGAAGATACTGGCTGATTTTGATTGTTTGTAGCGTTCCATTGTATTCTTCTCTTACCTGCTGTTTGTTCACGATGAAGTAGTGTTTTTACTTCTCTACCCATTAAATCATAAATCGTGATATTCATTTCAGTATTCTGGGATAGGTCATAGGCTATAGTGGTTAAGGGATTAAATGGATTTGGATAGTTTTGGTGGAGAGTGAACCTCCCAGGTATATTCTGATTCTGACCAAGAGCTAAAGTATTTAATATTTCCTCTAAGTCATCAGGTATCCCAGAAGTTACATTTTGATGTAAAATAAGTGACCCATCAAATCCTATCACAAAGAGGTCTCGCTGACTTGCACCCCAATCATTCCAGGTCTGATATGGGTATTCATCAGCACAAACAGATGCATCATTGCCATTGGTCCAGTTAGAGAGACTATTAATATGAGCATCTCTTCCTATACCAATTAATTCTACTTGAACACCTTCAGACTTTAGTGCATTATATAAATCATTTAACTGCTCGAACCGAGCGGTACATACTCCTCATGTATAATGACCAAAGTAATGTAGCGTGATATTTCCCTCAAAGTAGGACGTCCCAACTATATCACCAAAACTGGCTGATGTTGGATTCATATCCTCTAGGCTATAGTCATATTGACCAATCAGTATTGATAAAAAGAATAATTTGTAAATATTGTTCATGAATATGTTTCCCTTTACTATGGAACATTGATTGGTGAAATATAATCATACAATCCTATCATTCTATAAACAGAAATCGATTAAGGCTTAAGTAATTTTATAATCTTTAATTAATTTAAAACCAAATCGTAAATTTAATTAATGGAATTTAACCTTATCATATACTCAGCTGCGTTTAATGTAATCTTAACATTATATCTTTATGAAAGATCTAGAAAGATGACCGTAAAAGCATATTATGATAAGGAGATAGATAAAACGTATCCTCGTCTATACCGAGGCTCTGCCCCTGATTATCTAGAGATATATAGACAAACACTAAAAAATCAATTCGAATTACCAATCATATTTTATTTATTAGTATCTCTTCTTGCATCAACCAAACTGGCCGGATGGTCAGATGTAATATTTGCCTGGCTTTTTGTCATCTCTCGATACGTTCATTGCTATATCAGACTAAGTTCAAATTATATCCCCCATCGATCTAAAATTTTTACTGCAGGGGTTCTGCTTTTAATAGGAGGCTGGATAAGTTTTTTAATCAAGCTAGGGATATAGACCTATTACATTATCCAGGTTTAGGTTTCCTATTATCCAGAGAAAAGAGCTATATACTCTTTATTAATATTCGTTTTTGTACTAATGGCTCTGGTCCAATACAATTGAAGTTGTATATTAGTAGCTGTACCCTCAAAGTAATCTACAATAGCAGGCTGATATCCTTCTTCTAATTCAATTTCCCCACTAACGCACCGTAATCCATGCGTACCATCATTATCCAACACTTTCACCATAGATTCATACTTAACTACATAAAAATTAAATCCATCGTCAGAGCAAGTCTCGAATATATAGTTACCGGGTTCTTCAATTTTTATAAACCCGTAAAATCTCATAGAAAACCATTCAAAGAGATTATCACCTACACCTGGAAAGCCAACAGTAAATGATTGATTAGGAATAACTAAAAAAGAAATTTATAGATAATTAATCTTTAAATGTATTTACTATCGCTACTCCAACAGCAATGAACAAAAGACCCACAAGAGACTGCCACTGCATTGATTGTCCATAAAATAAGTAGCTCAGAACAGTGACTAAAAATATCCCTAATCCTGCCCAGGTAGAATAGGCTATCGCAATAGGGATAGATTCTAGGGCAAAGGTTAACAAGTAGAATGAAACCATATACCCTAGGACTAAAGTGATACTTGCAATAGGTTTTGTAAAGTTATTTGATACAGGTAGCAACATAGTCGCCATAACCTCAAATAGAATTGCACCAATTAGATAATAATAAGCCACAAAGAAATTCTATAACAAAGAATAAACATTAACTAAAATTAATTATCTTACAAAAGAAATAAAAAGAAAGAAATAACCTGTATAATTATTAACCAAAAATTACAAATAACAACACCAGTCTTACTGACCATAATATCGTTCTTATCCAGTTAAAAATTATTATTCTATTTACTATGTTTTTATTATATCTAATTAAAAGCAGTCTATGCATTTTGCTAAAAAACAATCCTGTTATCATCCAAATAATCAAAAGACAGACAAATGAAAATATGAATAATATATCTATTGTTTTTAAAACATAAAAGAGCCCAATTCCTGTACCGATTTCTATTAACATAATGGGTATAATAAAAATTGATATCGATTTTGTGTGAAAAGAATGAAATGATGAATATCTATCTCTATCTATATAATGAAAAGATGGGTAATGAACTAACTGTACTATCCATATTACTCCAAACATTATTGCTGTCGAGATTGTGTGAATATAGAACAATAAGGACCAGTAATTATCCAATAGCTAAAATTCCTTTTTATTGGTAGCTAACAGAACAGGCGAAGACTAATCCTAGACAGCAACTTTAAATAGGCGCTTAGACCCACTGTTAAAAGGCATAGTCTCAGGAAGGGAATTCTTGAAATACATAGGCAAGCGAAATTTACCATTTGAAACATGTCCTAGCTCTTTTAGTTTGAATTCCATACCGAATACAATTCTAGATGCAAGTTCGGCGAATTCATCACTGGAAGACTTTATTACCTGGAGGTTATATGGTGTTCTAGACTTGGAAAGACTAAATTCCAGAACACAGAATCCGGATTGGCGATGGCTAATAAGAATTGAATCTAAGTACATAAAGTTTACATGTTAGTTATACTATAACGCTCATATCGCTCATAATATAGCAAAGTACAGACACTGTAGTCAAATCTTTTTTAATATTTTACCTATGTAATACTAAGTTTTATTTTTTAAGAGATTAGGGACTAATCCACTATATCAATATGAACATCATCTATGTATATTGTATGAGAGTTAGACATGTTACTCCGGTAATGTCCTAATTTTAGATAATTTGGCTGAGGAAAATCATTTACATCAATATATAAATTTGCTCCTTCTATTTTAGAGGCCAGATTGTTATTACTTTTCACCAGTCTCTTCCTTCCATTCTCTATCTTGATTTCATAAGGGATTTTATTAATCCATAAACGCATGAAACCTCAATCCACATTTGATGACCAATTAATTTCCGTGAGTACCTCAACCCATTCTCCAGGTGTAACAATATTTTTTACCAGATATGCTCTTCCTCCAATAATAGAGTTACTATCTTTCGTGCAATTCTCTAGCCAGTGATAATTATATTGCGTGCCATAAGATATAATTAGATCAAGCCGCCTATCACTATCGTAATCATCGTGAATTAAGTTAAATGTAACGGGCGGCTTTCCTTTTATATTTATACTTCTACCGTTGCAATCTATCTCCTCTTCATATTTCCATTTCACTTTTACGGCTTTTTGATTATAGTCTCTTCTTGTTGCTTCATAGTGATATGCCTGGTGCCACTGTGCTAAAAAGTGCCTGGTTTTTTCACCAAAATTATTATCATCTTCTCCAGTACTCTGAAATATAAAATCATCAGGTACCATAAACTTCCATCCGTAGGTATATGTACCTTTTGTATGGTGTGGAAATATTTTAGCCTCACACCTATCTCGACTATTGCAGCAGGACAAGGTGTCAAGGTCAGGACAATTATCAAGACTAAGGCAGTTCCCCATTGCTATTACATCTTTAGGGTATACCTTCAATGCTAATACGCTATTATCATTAATTTTTTCATACCAATAATTCAGCCCGTGCCTATTATGAAAAAATTCTATCCTCCATAAGCCCTTGGTATTATGAAAGTCGAAATTATCAAACGATTCATAATATGGTACAACCATAGATCCTTGCTGCTCAGGATCAAAAGGATTGTTATTATTGGATTCTGTTTTTACCAAATAGGCACTACCATCCTGACCTATCAGCAAAGTGAAAATAAATGTTACTATTAAAAATATAATAGTTTTTGAATAAAACAGGCCTAACTGATAACAAAAAACCCCACTAATGTGGGGCTTTTTGTTACTGAAAAAATTAAAACTATTGATTTGAACTTAGTCCCTATCAATAAGATTATTCTGCAAAAATGCAGGTGGTCTGCTCGCCACTGTTGATGATGTATCTGCA
>MDTB01116805.1_pt1 | contig 14529 bp, 8 predicted proteins | sample 811161 | NCBI WGS metagenome assembly MDTB01 (sample SAMN05326650, study PRJNA326480) | marine metagenome | isolation source: seawater | place: Mediterranean Sea | collected 2009
TGGTTCTCGTAACCTGCATTGAACACCATGCCGTCGATCAAGTCGTCAGGATAGCTCAGGCTGTTCACATAAAGCTGGACCATGTCGTCAATGTGGATGTTCGGGCGTTTTTGCGATCCGCCAAAGACGGTAATTTTACCATTGTTTATGGCATGATTGGTCAAAATATTAACTGTGAGGTCCAGTCTCAATCGGGACGCATACCCGCAAACGGTTGCTGGCCGAAGCGTCAGGGTGGTGAAGCCTGGCTCTCGCTCCTCCTCCAAAACCTGTTCGCAAAGCGCCTTATATTTTGAATAGTCCGTCAACGGTTCCAGCGGTAAATCTTCGGTGACGTTGGCGGTATTCTTAATGCCGTAGACGCTGGATGATGAGGCATAGATAAAACGGTTTACACCGGCGCGCTTGGCGGCCTGGACGAGCGGCCGGAAGGCGTCATAATTGATCGACTTTCCAAGAGCAGGATCGAGTTCAAAGGAGGGATCATTCGAGACACAGGCAAGATGAATAACGGCATCGCAGTCCGTGAGGGCAGTCGCCACGACCGAGCCATCCCGCAGATCGCCATGAAACTCCTTTAGGTTTGGATTGTCTTTCTGGTCATCAAATATATGGTTTCCAAAGATGTAAAGATCCAGCACATGAACTGTGTGACCTGCACGAAGCAACGCGGGCACCAGTCGGCTACCGACATATCCTGCGCCACCGGTCACCAAGACCGTTCCTTTTACCATGCTCATAAATTAACCCGTGCTATTTCATGATGGAGGAGACGTGCTTGGCTAGAACAGCGCGATCGATCGAACGGGATGTGCCAAGTTCCGCAACCATTTCTGCGCCGGCCAAGTTGGTCAAAAAGGCAATAATGTCCCAGGGGGTACCTTGCGCCACTAATGGTGATGTGACGGCCAGTACAGCATCGCCCGCGCCGACACGGTCAGTCACACGAATGGCAAGCGCTGGCGCCTCAACGAAGCCCTCTGTTGGGTCAAAATGAAGGCTGCCGGCGCGGCCCCGGGTCACGGTGTAGCGGTCGCACTGGATTTGATTGCGCAGGTCGCCAATCATGTCCTTAAAGCCGGTTTGCTTCATCCTCATTTCCAGTTGTACCTCGCCGCCGTTCAAGCAAATATAATCCGCACGCTCATATTTGGATATTGTGTTGAACCCGCGGTTGCCGGCGTTCGCCTGAGTGTTGACGGCCAAAAAAGAGGACCGGTCGATTAGCTGCGCAATGGCGTCGGGTGTCATCATGCCATGGCCATAGTCCGCCATGATGACGACGTCATAACCGTCGATGACTTTATCAATTTCTTCGAGCAAGCGGGTCTCTGTCTCCCCATCCAGAAGGGCATCGTCGAGTTCGTAGAGTTCAAATAATTTTCCACCAGTATGGCTGTCCACGTAGCGGCGTTTATGAATTGTGGGGGTGCCGCGTCGCCCGATCGGATGGAAGTCGACATTGTCCATTAGTTGGTCTCGAATGTATTCGCTGCGGTTGTCGGCATCCCCGACAAGGGCCAACAAGCCCACATTATTGCACAAACCTGCAACATGGTTGGCGATTGCCAGGCTGCCGCCGATATAGGTTTCTTCGGCCAGATATTTGAAGGCAAGAATGGGGTCTTTCGCGGACTTTCCCAGGCTCTCGCAAAAATGATACTCGTCAATGATCGCCTCCCCAATAACGAGAACATTAAGGGAGCGGATTTCATCCAAATATTTTGTGACTTCTGAAATCGAGTATTTCTGCCGGATTCCTGTTAACCAATCCTGGGCTTCCGGGGAAAACACTTCGAAGTGGGTGTTAATGAGTTCCGAGGAACTCATGGTCAGTTCATTGGTGAAGGAGAGAACGCCACCGTGGGCCTCGACACTTTTTTTCTCTTCAGCGATCATGCCCGTGACATCGTCATCTAAATTTTTGTAATCGCTGCCCTTGGCGTAGACATCGGGATGGAGCTTCGTGATCAACTCGACCGCATTGGGCGCGTCATTGATGCCGACAAGTGCGACACATCCCAGAGCCGCCAGTGTTTCCGCACGCAGCTGTGCATTAAAGACCGGACGGCCTGGCCCTTTGTTCACGAACCGGTCTGCGGTGAGGGTGACTAGCAGTTTGTCGCCCAAACGCGCCGCCGCCTCCAAATGGCGGATATGACCAGGGTGCACCAGATCAAAGACGCCATGGCAATGAACGACTGTGTGCCCCGCCTGCTGGAGCTTTGCAACGGCATCGGCTAATTCGTCTAGCTCCAATATTTTATCGGCCATCTGGGGGCGATTTGGGTTCACATGGTCTTTCATGACAAATACTCAAACCAGTCTTTGGTTGCATCCGCAATAGAATCTTTATTCCAAACCGGTGCCTTGCGCCAGTAATCAATGTTTTTCAGCATGATGCGGACACCGTCTTCAAGGTGCGTTTGAGGGTGCCAATTGAGTATTTTTTTTATTTTCGTAATGTCAGCATGCGTGCAATCCGGCTCGCCCGGACGTTTGGGAATATATTCGACCTCGCCATCAAGTAATGCGACCAGCCGGTTGATACTATAGGTGTTGTCGCTGCCGACATTGAAAATTTCACCCGAGACATCGGATCCTGCCGCGCACACTAGTGCATCGGCGATATCGCCGACATAGGTGAAGTCACGCGTCTGAGTGCCGTCGCCAACAACTGTAAAGGGTCTTCCAGCCAGTTTCTGGGCCAGAAAAACGCCAAAGACGGCACCATAAGTGCCCGATGTTCGGCTGCGCGGGCCATAAACGTTAAAGAGGCGGAGGCAGATCGACGGCAATCCGTAAACCTGGGACCAATGCATCACGATTTCTTCGCCGAGATGCTTTGTGAGCGCGTAGGGGTATTGCGGTTGGACCGGTGCTGTCTCCGGTGTGGGATATACTTCCGGGATCCCGTAACAGGTTGAGGAGGCGACATAGACCAGCCGCTTGATGTCCTGTTTACGGGCAGCCTCAACCACCCGCTGAGTTCCAACGACATTGGCTTGAAAATACGCATCGGGTTTCTGAATGGAGGGGACGATGTCTGCCAAACCTGCGGTGTGGAAAACCCAATCAATACCCTCAAAATGCGGATCCAGGGGATCACAGGAGATGTCGACGAGGTGTGTCTCAATATGTTCCCGGTTCTTGATGCCGTCGAGATTGCTCCAGCGCCCAGTCGAACAATTATCCAAAACTGTGACTTGGTGTCCATCAGAAAGCAGACGTTCTACCAAGTGGCTGCCGATGAACCCCGCGCCGCCGGTCACCAGAGCATTCATCTGAGAAGCGTTATCCATTCAGATTAACCCGCCGATATTGGGATGCGCGACGGACGTGCTACCCGTTTGCCGCTGCATCGGTTGGCGTGCCCTCGATCTCGGCACGGACCGATCGCAACCAATCGCCGTGCATAGGGACGGGATGATCCAGACCACCAGCTTTGACCTGTTCGGCCATTACCATTGCCTGATCTATGATGTCGTCAATGTCGATGTATTTATAGCTGCCGGCGCGGCCCATAGATATGATACCCTCCGGCATATCGGCAAAATAACGCTCCGCATGGGCAACGTGTTTTTTGATGGGAACTGGATAGAGCCGGTTAGATTTCGACGGAATTTCAAGCCCGATGAACGTGGAACCCGACTGATGCCGGGTAAATTTCTTGTACTCCACCATTCGGGTGAAAATCTCGTTACTTGTATCATAGACGAAATACACGTCTTTTGGAAAGGCGAATTCCACGGGCAGGACGATTTTCAGAAAATCCCGGCCTTTGAATGGTAGTTCGCCGTGCGCGTTGTCCATGATGACGTCGGGTGACACCGTGCTGACGATCAGATCGTAGGAATGCCAATCCCCTTTCATGTGGACGCGCCGATTTTCTATGTCGAATTCTTCAATCGTGGTGCCGAGGAGCACCGTCGTGTCCGCTGTGGAAATGTCAAAATAATCATCATAGCCGTTGGGGGCGATGGGATAGGCGGATATGGCCTCGTCCCAACAGGCCCGCGTCCCTTCTTTCAAAGCAACGCCCTTCGGCGACCAGGCAAAGTCGTCTATCTCTTTGCAGTCATCGACTTCCCACATTTTACGGGTGTAGCCGTCGACAAATTTCCGATAGAGCGACTCGCCCACCGATCCGATCCAGTATTCTTCTAAATTACGGGCGTTGATGGCACCAGTGATCTGACGCAGTTCGGACTTTATCTGCTCCCGGTCCGGCATCCTCGGAATATCGTCCTTATGGATGGGAAAATTATAAAATTGCTGATCCGGTTCAACATAGGTCAAAAATTCATGCTCTGGACATTTGCGCATGGGCACGATTTTGTGGAGATAGTCGAACAGTTTATCGTCCGGGGTCAGGAAGTGCCGAGGTCCATAAGTGAAGGGATGCCCGCCATGCCAGTGGGTTTTCACACCCCCACCTAAAAACGGTGCTTTTTCAACGAGCGTTATGTCCCAGCCGCCAATTAGAGATAGTTGGTGGGCCGCCGCACATCCCGCAAACCCGCCACCGATAATGAGCACTGTTTTCACGCCAATTCCTTTTTTCTAAAGGGTCCTCCAGCGATAAATTGCCAGTGCCCCAGACTATTAGTCTTGTCCGAATTTCTACTCGGATCCTGGTTAAAAATTGTTCATTTTACTACCATAGCGTCTCAAGGTTAATAACCTTATAAGTCCGCCCAATGTTTATTCAGGAAACGGGTTCCTCCTTCGTGAATCAAATTTTTTACACGATGGGTAAGCTGAGAAGCAGTTTAATCGTAAATTGGTTCCTCAAACTTAGACAGGCACTTAAGGATTTCGTCGTTGGCGTATCCGCCCAATTCAGCATTTTTATAAACTTCCAATGCTTTCAAATTATTGCCGACCCTTGTGTGAATTTCTCCCAGAGCGAGCGTAATTTTAGCCGATTTAATCGTCTCTAAATCAATGGTCTCAAGAATATCAATTGCTTTGAATGCTCTGCCCATGTTCAGGTAACATATACCAAGGAGATACTTTGTTACCTCCGAGTCATATCCGGAAGACAATGCCTGTTCATAATATTTGGCGGCTGCGTCATTTCGATCTTGGTTCGTATAAATCGTAGCCATGAGTAGACAGGCATGAGATGTCTCAAGCGAGCCATAATTTATTTGAATGATGCTGGAGGCTTCATCTGCATCGTGTGAAGCTGAAAACTTCGTTGCAGCTTCTGCTATTGTTGTGAGGTTGTTTGCAAATAGCTGTTCTTTGGCAGCTTTTTTCTCATTCAATAGATCAGCAATTTTTTTAAAGTCTGGGAACCGCGTTAATAAGCTCTCGTAATATAGGATCATCTCTGTTTGATTAATTCCTAGATCCTTGATGAGAGCTAATTTTAAAAAATCTGACTCTTTTTTTGTAATTTCCGCTGCATGCGTATAACAATTTACTACAGCCGCGTGATTTCCGGCCATTTGGTGAAAATTTCCCTGCAGGTTTAATATTTCGGCCTCAGATATATCTTCCTGACTGAGTGTTTTGATATCTTTCTGACTGAGTGTTTTTAGAGCCTCTAAGGCGAGAGCTATTTCAGGCCTTACATCGTCCCCTTGTCCCCGACACCAGCTTTGTATCGTCACGGCAAAATAATAGCCGTTGCGTTTGTTCGCGAACATGGGGTCAAGTAAAGTGGTCGGCTCGTTCTCCACAAAACTGGCGCAAATATGTTCGTCGAGGCTGACAATTTCCTGCACATATGACCCAACGTCTTGTTCCTTCCACACCCACCGTTGGAATTCGTTGGCAAACGGAGGTGTTGATCCCCACTCGATCCCCACACGATGGAAAGTTGGGTCGTTTTTATCCAGCCATTCACCGGTTACGAAATAGACGTATTTCACATCGCGGCTGTAGTAGCAGGGGGTGGAGGGACCATTACTCACGAAAGCACACATATGGCTCTCTTCATACAAGGCCATCCGCATTTCTAGATTGAATGCAGCAACTGGAAACTGGTCTATGCCCTCCAGTTCGGTAGTTTCTGGATTAAGAGCCGTATCGGTGTCCCGAACTATAATAGGACAAAATCCTTTTTCCTTAAGTCGCTGGGCAATCCCTGCCCAAACTTGAAAATCTGAATTTCGTTTTGGCGTAAACGCCGCCTCTCTTAACGTCAGTGTTATTGCTCTCTTCCCGTCAGTGTGCCGGTCAAGCCATTGACGAACGTAGGATCGGGCCTGAGGAGATGATTTTAAATATTGAAGGTTATATCCTTGGTGTGATGCGAGCACGGGTAGTCCGGTATGGTGATGCGCTACGGGTTCTTGGACTGAATAATTTTTAGGAAATATATGAGTGGCTAAGTTGGTCTCGATCGCTTCCGCATGGTTTCTGTCCTCGCAAACACTCAAATTTTTGCACGAGGGCAGCAACCAACAAGAGGGCGTAAGTAAATTCGCTAGACGCCATTTTTTATTCTGAGAGTTGTGGTGTCTAGGGCCTTGGTTCAACTGTTCGTTCTCGGGAACTACGACAATGCTGAGTCGATCAAGGTTGAAGACGCGACGATGCCGCTCTGCTTCAACGAGGAAACAGATGAAGTCGAAGGATAGGGGGGATACGCTAAGATCATAGAAAGCGTGCAGAGAATTATCATGCTGCATCTGTATCTCTGAATATGCTAATTGGTTTTTATAAACTGATACACGTGATCGTTAACTTCGCAGTTTAAAATAAACACCCTCTTACGAAAGCGCTGTTACTCTCTCGGAAATGATATCGTCAACTATACCCATATTTATGGCGTCAGCATAAAACTGGCGAGCAAATTCAACGGACTTTGTCTTTTCATAAATTTTCCCAAGTTCTATTGTAACTTTAATGCTTTTACCGCCTTTCTGAATAATGGTCTCGTAAATCTCTTGGGCGTCCTCCAATCGATTTAAAGCTGAGTAAGTATTGGCCAGCCTGAAAAAAATTGACACATCTTTCTTCCCCAGCTCGATCGCCGAGAGGTAGCATTTCATTGCGACCTCCCAATTTTCTTGCGCTTCATTGAGCACGGCCATTTGTACATGTAGGTCGCCGCTCACACCTAATTTATCCTCTGCTAAAATCAAATACTGGGCCGCTTTTTCTAAGTCTTTTGCCTGGAGGGCAGCGTTAAATAGATAAAGCAGTCGTTCTTTATCCTCCATGTAATGCTGAGTGCGACTATTTACGCATTCCTGGGAAAGGGAGAGTTCCTCGAGTGATGTAAAGAAGGTTCTGCTGGCCCAATTTAGGTACCTCTCCGATAATTGTACGAGGGGTATTTTGTTTTCGGAAATTGGACGCAGTTTAGATGCATGCGAACCATCTTCCATACTGCGTGTCAAATCACTGTCTAGTTTCGTAAGCTCGTCAAACAAATTTTCTGCGCTTTGTTCTTTCCAAATCCACCGCTGGAAAAAATTAGCGACAGGCGGCGTTTCGTCAAAGTCGATGCCAATCCTATTAAAAGGCGTGGGATGATTTTCCAACCAATCACCGGTCACTTGGTAGAGAAAATGAATGTTTGGATTGTACCAACAGACTTGGGCGGGACCGTTTGCGACGAAAGCACAGTAGTTGCACTCCTCATACAATCCCATACGAAGTTCCAGATTAAAGACGCCTTCCGGGAACACAGAAATATCTTTAAATTCATCTGGCGTTGGATCAAGCGCGGTGTCGATATCCCGCAAAAGTATTGGATAGTAGCCGTTATCAACGAGTAACCCTGAGAAACTTGCCCACTCTTTGATATCCGAGTTGCGGTTTTTGCCGAACGGCGCCTCCCGGAGCGTAATCGCCACACTTTTCTTGCCTTCGGCATGCTGATCTATCCATTGTCGGGCGTAAGTGCGGGCCTGGTCTGAAGCCTTCAGGCACTGTACGTTTTGGCCCCTATGAGCAGCTATAATAGACCAACCCGTGTGGTGTCTCTCCACGGGGTTGGCTACGGTATAGTTTTTGGGGAATATGTGCGATGCGAAGAGATCATAAATTTGGTGTGCATAATCTCTGGTGCTGCAAAGGGTAATTTCTTGGGTCGCAGGCAACAGGTTACACAACGGAACGACGACATTTCGTAACCGCCAATCCCCGTGGATTGAATCGAATTGTTCGTTGTCGTGGTGACCCCCCGCGTCTTCAAATGGGACTATGACGAAATGGATACTGCGGGCATTTGCCGCCACACGAGCTTGTTCGGCACAAATTATGAAACTCACAAAATCGAAAGATATGGGGGAGACTGCGAGATCATAAAATGCAAAGAGAGTTTTCGAAAAATCTGACACGTTTTTTATTCTCTCCATTGGGATCATATCCACTGCAACCAGAGCAAAATTTAATGTTGATACGAGGACGACTTTCTGCGCTTTATCCTTTTGAGCATAGCGTAATTTGGACTTACCTATAACAATTTAAAGTTAGAATTTCATGTCGCTATATTGAAACTGGTTGGTATTGCGCTGATGTCTCTAACTCCCGCTGGATACCTAGTCTTTACAACTTAAAAAACGAGCCTGTTGGTTGGAAAAAGATATAATCCGCTTACATACTGAAGATCTTGGAACAACAGAATACTGTATATTACATGCGAAGGACTATCTATTTTGCTGATTTAACTCATTGCGGTACAATCACAAATGCGGATACTTTTCCGCTTGGCATCGGAAGTATTGCAGCAACGGTTGCCTCGCGGTTTGCGGGGAGGTTTAACATTGAGCTATTCAAATTTCCAGATGACCTCAATCAGGCGCTAGAAGGTCGTATGCCAGATGTATTGTGTCTGAGTAACTACGCCTGGAATCTCAATTTAAGTTTGTTGTTTGCTCGTCACGTTCGAGAAGCTTCTCCGGATACAGTCATCGTCATGGGCGGTCCGAACATATGTATCACCAAAGAGGGGCGCGAGGTATTTCTCAAAGACCATGATTGTGTTGATTTTTATATTAAATATGAGGGTGAAATAGCTTTCTGTGATTTGTTGTCCAAACTTTTTGAACACAAGTTTGACTCAGGCCGAGTGCGCGACGAAAGAGTAAAAGTAAATAACCTTTTATATCTCGTACACGACACCATTATTGAAGGACCAGATTATCGTGTCACGGATTTATCAGATTTACCATCGCCCTATACAACAGGTTTGTTGGATAAATTTTTTGCACAAGGGCTAAGACCATTGGTCGAGTTCTCCCGCGGCTGCCCCTACAGTTGTACCTTCTGCACCGATTTCCACGAATTACGAAATAGAAATGTTCGGCGTGATTTAAACTTCATTGAACGTGAAATTACGTATATTGCAGAGAGAATCGAGGCGGCCTCTGATTTAATAATCGCCGATCTCAATTTTGGAATGTATAAGGAAGATGTTGCGGTTGCTAAAATCCTTCGTGCTGTGATTGATCGGTTTAAGTGGCCAAAAGCTATCACAGGCTCTCCTGGAAAAAGCCAGCCAGAACGTGTTGCGGAGGTCGTCTCAATTATTAACGGCCGCGATCATGGAATTCTGAAATTTGCTGCGTCAATGCAATCGACTGATGATGAGGTTTTGAAGCTCATCAAACGTAAAAATTTACCATTGGAGAGATTTAATTCACTTGTCGGGTCACCAGATCACCTAAGTGACTTCACAGAGTGCTTCACTGAGCTGATTGTGGGGCTGCCTGGCGATACGAAAGATAAACACTATCAATCGCTCAAAGACGTCGTTGACACGCTCGGAATGAATGTCGTCAACGTCCATCAGCTAGCCCTTCTAAAAGGTGCGCCCCTAGCTTTGCCAGCACAAAAAAAGCTCTATGAATTTGAAGAACGGCATCGGGTTTTAGTAGGATGTATCGGTACTTACGAGATCGGGCATTTGAAAATCTCCTGCGCGGAAACTGAGGAAATTGTCGTTGCTACGAATTCGTTAAGTTTTGAGGAGTGGCTCGACTGCCGGGTAATGAACCTCTTGATCAAGATTTACATAGACCGTGACTATTTTATTGAAATCTTTGGACTCGTGCGGCGGTTGGGGCTGTCGCCACTCGATATGTTAGAGGTTTTGAGAACCAAAGTTTTGAGACGCTATCCTGGACTACAAAAACTTATCGAGTCTTTCCGTGCCAAGACGCTAGAGCCATTACATGTTGACCGTGATACGTTAATAGAACTTACCCGTGATCCAATGTTCGTTGAGAGACACCGTTCTGGAGAATTAGGTGGCAACGAATTATTGATGCATCGGGCAATGGGTTACCTGGAATGCAATGATGAGTTGCACGACGCGTTACAGGAGGCGACCGCGCTCTATCTAAGCGACAACGGGTGGCTTGGTACCCTGATAAATGATTATTTAAGTGAGGCAATTTCGTTTAGTAAGTTACGAAAATTTAATCCCACCAATTATCAACACGAACTTACTGGAGAGTTTTCATTTGATTTTGTTGGTGCCAAAAAGCACGCCTACCAAGTGTTACCCGAAGAAATCTCTATCCGAAGCTCAAAAATGCGTTTCTTTTTCAACGATGTCGCTCAAGAGGAGATCGACTACGCGATCAAGACTTGGGTGCTACGAGAGGGGACGCGGGAGGCGGTGGGTACGGGTATGGCCTCCGGAGAGGTAATCAAAGACCTCTTTACGCGGAATGCATCCACCAAATTTAACATGGGTAAATTTTACCATTATTCAAATCTGAGAGTTATGAATCGAACCGTTGAGATGGCTAACTAGTGCAGAATATAAACCCTTTAAATTGGTGGTTAGTTGAAGTCTAAAAAATATTCCATATCTGTTACACCTCCTAAACGATCGGCCCAGTATATCTTTTTACCTGTTATGTCTCGTAGCTGTCGAGAGACAGGAAATATTTCTGATTTTGCTACTTCTGGATCAATAATAAAACTCGAGCCGCCAGTAGGAACCAGAAAAATGGCAATTCTATACTGCTCTGCTTTGATTATATCAAAGTCGTTACTTGAAGTTAATGTTATGGGAGCGTGGCCAGTGTGGCGATTTGCGATATCTTGCAAATATGAGGCTACCTCATCGGTATTAGGAGACACAATCCAAAGATTTATTTTGTTTTTTATTGCTGCTTCAAAAAAATGTTTAAACGGAGCGATTTCCTCCTGGGTGAATACAAGTAATCGGTCGGTACCATCAAATTTCTCAATATTGTGGTAGAACGGATGAAAATTTGGGACACAGATATTTTGAGATTTTCCTGTGATAAGATAATCGCCAATTACAAGGGCATCCAATCCTCCACGAATATATGCCTCAATAGCCTGTTTAGTGGTTTGAACTAAGGGCTCCCCCCGTCCGTTAAAAGATGTGTTCAAGAGCATTCCAAGCCCAGTCAAATCTTTGAAATTTGATATTAAACTGTAAAAAGAAGGGCAATCTGACGCACTTACGGACTGAACGCGAGCGGTTCCATCGATATGGCAAATGGAATTTAGCCTATTTCGCCATCTGTCGCGCAATTTGGCCACTATTATCATGTAAGGCAGTGCCTGATCTGCATCGAAAAATAACGAACAATCTTCCGCGAGAACTGATGGTGCAAACGGTCTCCACATTTCTCTGTGTTTAACTTGCGCATTTATCTTGTCTTTAATCCCTGGAATAGAGGGATTGGCCAAGATAGATCTATTACCAAGGGCACGCGGCCCAATTTCTGCTTTGCCTTGCACCCATCCTAAAATTTTTCCGTCAGCAAGAAGGCTAGCTGCCTTTTTATGAATGTTTCCTGACTGCTCTAAATCCAGCCCATAGTCTTTAGCGAGTTGTACCGACTCAATATCAATCTCAGCACCCAAGTAAGCATTTGACATACGCCAGTATTTTTTCACTTCGGATTTTGAAAGTTTATTGTATACGTAAAGTGCGCTGCCGATCGCGTTCCCAGTGTCGTTGGCTTGGGGATAGGCTATCAACTCTTCGAAAATTTTTTCGCGCATTAACATTCCATTGCACACGCTATTCAGACCCACGCCGCCGGTAACGAAAAGTCGTTTTGATCCAGTAATTTCCTTAAGTGTATGTGCTAATTTAAGCATAATTTCTTCGAGAACATGCTGGACTGATGCGGCAATATCTTGGTGCCTTTGAGTCAAATCTTCATTGCTAGAACGTCTGGTGCCGAAAAGTTTGTTGAACGCCTCTGGAGCCCGATCTCGACCTTTGTAATTAAAAAATCCGTCGTCATTTACGTGTATAAATTGGCTCTTTATTTTCTCAGCATATCGGGGGCGCCCATAACCTGCTAGGGCCATGGTTTTTCCCTCTTCTCCATATCCCCAACCAAGCCAGCTTGTAGCCGCTTGGTAGAAATGTCCCAACGAATGTGGCCATGGAATTGTGCGTAAAATATTAATTTCTCTTCCCAGGCCATGAGCTAAGACCGTCGTTTCTATCTCTCCCCCGCCATCTGCGCTTAATATAGCGCCCTCTTGGTGGGGTGACGGGTAATAAACGGCAGCGCAATGTGACAAATGATGCCGAACTTCAATTATTCGTTCAGCTGGATAGCCATGTGCAACAAAGACATTGCTATATGATGGTAATTCTCTATTTATTTTGTCTGCTGTTATGCGGGCCTCTGTTGACTGGTCCTCGCCATAAAACTCGTAAATTTTCGAGATTTTCTCCGGTATAAGATTGGTGTCAATGCACGTTGCGATATGATCAACGTCATCAAGATCGAGATTATGCTTTGCCATCTCTTGGAAGAGTGATGACAAATCACAGGAGTTACTATGTTTTATTCTGTTGTTTCTCTCTGCCTCTATAACAAATAAAGGGGAACCATCTTTCAGTAGTGCGAAACATTGGTCGTGGTCGATGGATTTTGTGCCAAGTATCAGAGACATTTAAATAACTTTCTAAAAAACACTATTTTTAGGCAAACCGCTCAGTAATCATTCTTCATAAAAAAAACTCAATTTTCCCATCAAATTTTCAACAATATTCGAAATGAATAATATGCGGAAATGCTAAAATTTCTCTTTTAAAATTAAAATTTATACAGAACCATGTATATCGATGAACTTAATTCCTTTTTAAAAATAGTTATTTTAATTATTGGCGTTCGGGAGACTGGAAGTGAAATTGCAGATTGCAGATTATAATTCAGCGGAAGCGCGAGCGGTTAATAAATGTGGCTACTCTGAACTATCAGCTTTCAGCACAAAAACCTTCGAGGATCATTGCTTTCCAACCCGTGTATCAGACGAGCGCGAATTATTCCGTTATGCAGACATGTTCGTTGGCGCCGACATAGATTTTTTAAATAGGGGCAGATTTCAGTCGGGTTCTTCTACATTCTCCGAGTACACAATTGAAGAAATCTCACTTTTAACGAAAATATCAAAAGGCGTCGAGTTGATAACTGAGGACACGTTCTCGGGTCCCACAAAAGTGTACTTCAATCATCTTTCCGGTGTTGGGCTTTTCCGCGTTGTTCAAGCAATTTCTTCAATTTTAGGGAGGCCGTTAACAGTTTTTGAGATTGGACCAGGTTGTGGTTATACGGGGGTTCTTCTTGGTATGACTGGTCATAACTATGTTTCTTATGATGTTACCCAGAGTTATTATATCTGGCAGAACCGCTTGTATGATCACTTCTTCAAGGAGGAATTTATAGAAAATGCACTTCTGGACGATATCGCAATAAGTCGGGTCAGCCACATACCTTGGTGGCATTATATGCAACTAAACAAAAGTCTACCCCTCAAGGCAGATGTGGTTTTATCAAATTCTAACCTGGGGGAAATGCACTGGCTATGTTTACGATACTCTCTTCGATTATCGGAAATGTTACTGCAAGGTTCTGATGTTGGAATGTTATTATACAGCAGTTTGGGGGCCCAACATATCAACTCTGAGGAGACTGTTGTCGACCAACTTAAAACGACTGGTTTCAATCGTGAATTAGAAAAATACGTTCAAGGTTGGGCTGTTTCCAAAAAGACATCTTTCGATGAAATTAGGCTTACCCTTGAAAAAGAAATTCCGTTCTACGACCCTCAACATTTTGGAAAAACGTTTGAAGCGTCGGATTTTATAGATTTTTCGCTTGCCGAGATGCCTGAGGAATTCCAATTTTATAATTTTGCTACGGGCGCGGTAAGGGCCTAATGGCTGTAGAGACCGATCAAATCGTCCTTACTCCCGCGCACTATGATGCGGCAGAAAAAATGGCTCTTCAGACATTTGGATATGCTCAAATATCTGCGTTTAGGTCGAAAACCTACGAGGATCACGGATTCCCAACCCGTATGCTGAACTCCAATGAATTATGGCGTTATGCGGACAATATCTTTAATCACGATCCTTCACGACAACAGCCCGACAGATTTTTTCGCACTACTCCATTGTTTACCCGATTCACTTTAGATGAGCGGGATCTTATCCAACGTATTGGTTTGGGCGTGAGTAAACTTATAATGGAGTCATGCGGTAAAAAATATCAGGCGCGATACGCCCTTCTAGGAGCTATTGGCCTATTTAGAGTAATCGATGCCATTAAA
>MDTB01150759.1_pt1 | contig 14529 bp, 13 predicted proteins | sample 811161 | NCBI WGS metagenome assembly MDTB01 (sample SAMN05326650, study PRJNA326480) | marine metagenome | isolation source: seawater | place: Mediterranean Sea | collected 2009
CGCCTTCTAATGCCTGGAGGTAATTACACTCCTGAATGCGTTTAGAGACAAAGACATGGTCGTCTGGAACATTTGTCCATTCGAGATTGGGTGGCTCTGGCTGGCTCTCTGCAGGGCCTAGATAGGCCCAAATTACGCCACTCTTCTCAATACAGGGATAGGATTTCAATTTCACCCTGGCCATCGCTTTGGGGTTATTACCCTCTGATGGTAACTCAACACAATTACCATCGACGTCGAACTTCCAACCGTGGTAAGGGCAGCGGATGCCACATTCTTCGTTACGCCCAAACCAGAGCGAGACACCCCGGTGGGAACAGTATTGATCAATGAGGCCAATGCGACCTTCCGTATCTTTAAAGGCAATGAGTTCTTCGCCCATTAACCTTACACGTACCGGATCGCAATCTGGCTTAGGCAGCTCCTCCGAAATCAAAAACGGTGCCCAAAAACGCCGGAAAAGGTCACCCATAAGTGTCCCGGCATCGGTTTGGCAAAGCAGATTATTTTGTTCTTTAGTAAGCACAAACTTAGTCCAAGTCGAGGGCGGCTGGCGATACGGGTAAGAGAGGAGGCTTAGTTGGCGGCGGCGTAGGTGCTATTTTGGGTCAATAACTGGTGGCTTCGGTATCCCATCTGGACCGATTATGGTTGCCTACATAATGTCATCGAACGACTTTCCCAGCGTGCAGCGGACTACAATTGCTGTTTTTGCAGTGCTTTTTATAACGATCCTTATGGATACACTAATTGTTGCGAATACTTTTACATCCGCGCTATCATGACTGCAATTATTTTTATTCCGTTTTAAATAGGAGGAGCGAGGCCCTGAGAGCAATTATTCGCCATAGCCCCGCAACTTGGTTCAGTAAGTTACATTCATCCTTCTTTTTCTGAGGGGGTTCAACGATTTTGTTATAAGTAACGGAGTTCTGTAAATACTTTTTGGCATCGTTTTGCAGCACCTGATACAAATATGCATCGGCTTGATGTAAAAGAAGCACTTTACTTTCTTTGGCGATGATATTGATTTTTACGTTGTTCAACTTTTCATTAGGTAAAGGGTTTAATCCCAAAGCGTCCAAACTCTGTTAGCCGGCTTTGTTGCCATGTCGGTATTTCTTGAGAGAAGAAAATTTTGAATAAGAATAATAAAAATAGTCTTTTAGATAAATATATCGATAGTGTGGCTGGACAGGAGTCCGCAGAGATCGAGTATGTTTCAGAATTTCAAGCCAAAAAAGTAAATTATAATAGAGAAGGCGCCGACTACCTAACATCTTATCCATCTTTTAATAAGCTCGTCACAGAAGACGAGGAAATACGCGTGCGGATTAAGCAGGGCTTAGCATGGTCTAAATTTATGCTTCACTTATTTGGGCAGCAAAAATTTCCGGACCCAGCGCATACGTTTTTTACCCGCACATCCACCCATAGAGCATTATTTTTGATTTTACTAAGAGAGGCACTTGACCAATTCTTGTATGCAGAAAGCCGTGGTAAAAAAATGGGTCAAATAGGTGTTGCAGTAGAGGAAGTCGAGAGTGCCATGGTTAGATCCGAATGTAAGAATATACGTTCAATCAAGAGAATTATAGCGGAGGCACTGGCTTTGGGTCTAATTCGTGGCAAGGTGTGGCCTGAAGATAAGCGTCGGAAGATGCTTTGGCTTACTCCCGAGGCGATGGAAGTATTTCTAACGGACGTTCTAGGTGACTTTGGGAAACTGGCAGATAATGGCTTGCCGGCTGCAAGGCGTGATTTTTTGGCTGCTTTTGAGGCCAACCCTAACTTTGAGACTGATATTCGCAAAAAATTGGGGGACGCACTTAAGTCTGACAAAAATAAAATGCGCATAAATAGCGCTTTACCATCGACTTAGGTGCCAAGTTGCCATTATAGAGAAATCCGAGAAATACACCGCCCTTGCTATTATTCTTTTGGTAGCAGCAGAGATTATTGGTGCAGAATTCGGTATCGGAGTCTACATTCTGCTTGCCGGTATTTTGATGGCGACAGACCAACTGATTGCAAGCGTCGCCCTATTACCGGCTTTTGGTCTCACCGTTGGCTGGTTAATTAGTAAAGCAGAGAAATATTTTCTGAATTGTCGGTTTTAGTAATTGGAAGTCTTGAACGAAGAAAATTTTTATTGAGTAGACCCTCAAGTTATTCAGGGTTACGGACGGGTAGATAACGGCTAGTCAAAGATTCTGACAAACTTACTGAGCGTCCTGGATTTACTTTCGCCCATCATTAATCGATCGCCAATAATGAAAGATTAATATCACCGCGGCGGCGGCTAGGCCCACGCTATAGACCTCAGTTGTTTTCCAAACCAGCAATATCGCAGTAATGATCCTGAGAGCCTGCTCTAGAGAGGTAATCGCAATGAGGTCAAAGCGAGCTAAGCAGCTTGCGATTAAGTAGAGCGCAAGAGCAAGACGTACACAAAGCCAAACAAGACTTAAAAAATGGATCTCTCCATCATACCCGGGTAGGTATTGCCCTGATGCTGAATAAGGGTCTAATTGGGCCTCCTTTATAAATAATAATTCAGGATAGAAGGCAAAAACAAACGGGATGATGAACATTACCACGCCAACTTTAACGGCTGAAAAGCCCGTAATCATTGGGTCAGTCTTTGTTATGGAGGAGGCAGCAAAAGCGGCTATGGCTACGGGTGGCGTGATAGCCGACGCTACAGCAAAATAAAATACGAACATATGTGCTGTGAAGTTTGCAATTCCAAGTCCTACTAAAAGTGGGCCCATCAGAAGCGCTACGTTGAGGTAAGCTGGTACTGTTGGCATTCCCATTCCGAGTAGAATTGCCAAACCCATTGTTACAATTAGGGCAATAAAGGTGAATAACCCGCCGCCGCCCATGCTTTGGCCAGTTTCTCGCATCCAATGAACTACATCGCCTGCTATATAGCCTGCTAACCCAGTGAAATTAAGTGAAAAATCTATTACCGATACTGCTAGCAACATCAGAGATAAACTTGAGATCATAACTCCGGCATCTGAGAAAGCGGTAACAAGTTTACCAGGGCTCGCGCGCATATCTTTGTCCAAGAAAAATAGACCAGAGAGAAGAATCACGGCCCACCATCCAGCAGAACTAGCGTCGCCAGCAGAGTTTTCTAAAACCGCTAATAGCCAAGGAAGTTTTGCTGATGAGCACACACCGTTGGTAAAAACTTGCTCAACAGAAAATAAATTACCGATCCATCCACAGGTAACGGTTTCTTTTGGCGTGAGTAGCAGCAGGAGGATTAACATTATCGGGGCGAAGATCATCAACAAGTAAAGTTTGTCATTACCAGTCAATCGCATATCGTCTGTGACTTCGCCGTAAGCCTCAATTCCTTGTTTTCTCGACTGAAATATAACCGCGAGGAAGAGCGCCCCAAAATAAAGTAAAGCTGGGATCGCTGCTGCTTTGATTACTGAGCTGTAAGAGACTGCAGTTACTGTAGCCAGGACAAATGCTGCAACACCCATTACAGGTGGCATTATTTGTCCTCCAGAAGATGCTGCAGCTTCGACACCGCCGGAGAACTCGGGTTTAAATCCACGTTTAATCATCATCGGGATTGTCAAAACCCCCGTGGATAAAACGTTAACAACTGGCCCTCCTGATATTGTGCCAAACATAGCTGAGCTCACGATGGCGGCATGAGCTGGCCCGCCACGCAGTTTTCGGGTGACGAGAAATGCCATTTTGATCAGGGAGCGCCCACCTGCAGAAACGCCGAATAATGATCCGAGAATTATATACGGAAACACCAAATCCATGAGAATACTGATGAAGCGACCAAGCAAACCTTGTGAACTATTGATCAAAATGTCACGAACGTTCGCTAGTCCGTCGGTTAATTGACGTGGTTCCCCTCCCAGTTTTGTTACCCAATATTTAGACATGTCGTCAGCACCGTAAAAATACCAAATTGTAACGGTGCCAATTGTGTAAAGTGCTACAAATGAAGATACGAGTACGAGAGGAAAGCCCCACACCTTGATATTGTATCCAAGAAAAACCAGGACGCCCCCGCCAACAATTGCAAAAAGCCAGAGGCCCGAGTTATTGATGCAGTTCGGGTCATCAACAGTTGTAGGTATTGGCAATCCCATTGATATGGCGAAATCTTTTTCAGCAGCCAACGCTTTTGCAATCAAGGCCTGCCTCTCCCCGGAGATCCGGTCGATGATGCAAACCGACTCGATCTCCATTAGGTAGGTCCATGCCACCGCATAAGCCATTAAGATAAATAATATGTCAGCAGCTAAGCTAAGGCGCCGGATTAAGCCCGTTTTGTGCTGATAAGATAAGTAAAAGGAATGCTTTAGAACGACAATTGTCATCATCAACACAAAGACGAGCGGATTGAGATATTGGAATGGAAATCTTCTTACGGTTAGAGATTGGTCTCCAATAAATTCTCTGGCCCATTCGTCGAGGCCTGGGAGAGTTGGCAGGGTATGTATCATGCCAATGATGACAAGAAGAATTCCAAGGGGCCCAATCAGTCTCTCTGCAGAAATTGTTGCGGTGGGCTCTGAAGATGAACTCATGTTCAGTGAACCCATTTTGGATCTATTACGATGTTAAGAACAGGTAACGCCATTTCGCATCCCGGGTTGGTCACAGATCCATACTATGGATTACGTCTCATTATTTGGGAAATATGAGTGGGTTTTAAAACTTCGCCACACAATCCAGTTTTTGGGCGCATGTATTTTCGAGAACTGGATTGGTTCTGATGGCGAAATAACCAGAGATTACTTTTCTTTAACTAGCCTTGGGGTTTGGCGCAGGCGGGTAATTTATAACCAGCTTCTGTCCAAGCAGCTACAGCACCAGCGTGATATTTAAGTGGAGACTTACCGCAAAAACCAGAGTTTTTTGCATTCATCTCAGCTAGTCCAACGTTAGACAAAAACGCTGCGCGTTTTTTAAGCTGTTCAAGTGTTTTGATATGGGCCGAAGTAATCGCTTTTACCATTTTGAAGGACATCTTTTTATGCACGACATCCGTAAATGCTGTTCCGAGCCCGCGCAACATCCCATCTTCGGATACAAGGGTTAAGGAATCTTTGTAGCCCAAGTCTTTCCCATTCAAGATGATCGGGATGTTTCCAGGCACGCCAAAAAGCCGTTTGCCTAATTCACTTTCCATTTTGGACTTGGGTACTGACAAAACTGTTACTTTCCCCGCCGCGGTCATCGTCGTGATGTAAGGGTGCGGAAATGTTGTTGGAATGACAAAAGCATCAACCGAACCATCGACCAGAGTTGTCATGAGTTGGCCCCAATTTTGTTGGACGCCCCGATAATCCTTTCCATCTGCCAGGCCAGCGGCCATCATGAGGGTTTGTCGACCATTATTAAGCGCAGCACCTCTTGGCGGACCATTCCATATACTCTTACCTTTAAAATCGGCCCAACTTTTATAGCCTTTATTGGTATAAAAGTATCCGTAGAAGCCGCCTGCATTATAAGGATATAGCGCGCGAAGATTAGCCGCTAACTTGGAGCCCGCCTCTTTTCCGAGTTTTCCGTAAGGTCCGACGCCTCGAGATAAAAGGAAAGGTAGTATAATGGGAGCCGATGCCAAATCAGTTTTGCCCTCAGCTACATTCCTAACAGAGTTGGTGAGTGTCTGCCCCTGGGCAACCTGAAGGTTTGCAATCTTTTTTTCTGCAAGCACGTCAGCCATATGACCCATAATTTGTCCTGGAACGCCTGTTGGGCCGGCTGTCTCAGAGGACATATTTACCGTTTGAGACTGAGCTGTTCCTGCGGAAACTAATGCTGCCACGAGCGGCGCAACGAAGAGGCTTTTATGCATTCTTATCATTGAAAAATTCTCCCTGTGAAAACTTCTATAAATTGTTTTTGCAACTAACAAAAAAAGCAAGTTTAAATGTCCGTATTAGTAGTGAGGTTGTCCAACAGCATTTGTCCCAATAAAAATTTCTTTATGTTAATGAAAGTCTCAAGAGTATGAGATCCTGCTTTTACGCAGCCATACCTACTAATAACCTATTGACGTCGTGAGAGAAAGTCCTCGTTTGCTCCCATGTCAGCCAATGGCCCGGCTACACCATCAGCTTTTTATTTATTTTTAGAGCCGTAAATTATAAAATGGCAGATAAATTAAAATCTCTTGAAATCAGAACAAACTTTGCTGTTAGAGACGTTGCATCGATTAATGGGATGCTCCAAAGCGGATCTTTATCCGTTATCTGGTCTTTGCTCGAGATCCAGGACTACTTCAACGTGACAGGAGATATAGCCGAGATTGGAGTTCATCAAGGCAAGCTATTTCTGCTCTTGTGTCATTGGCTGAACAGAGAAGAGACGGCTTATGCCATCGACATCTTCGGTCGTCCAGTGGGCTGTGATACACAGAACATTGACGCGTTGATCGATAACTTACGGCGTTTCAACATTCCCGAAAATCAATACCGCCTGGAAATCCGGGATAGTCTCGAACTCTCAAGAGGCTCGCTCCGGGATCTCCTCGGCGGATCTGGTGTCCGCCTTTTTAGTGTTGATGGAGATCACAGCAAAAAGGCTGTCCTCCATGATTTGGCGATTGCTGAATCAGTGCTCTCCCCTGAGGGTGTCATTATCGCGGATGATTTGTTTAATGTGTGGTACCCGAACGTAACGGAGGCGGTTTATGATTTCTTTCGCGATCCGGCGGTCAGCGACCTGGTGCCAATTGCATTTATCTCTGCCAATGGACCTGTTGAAACCGGCGCTGCCAAATTGTTGATCGCGCGGGCGGAGATGGCCGTCAATTATAAGGCCGGTTTAAAATTGCTGAACCAATACGATCTGAAACACTGCGATTCATTTGCAAACCATCCGGATGTTCCACATTTTTATTTTGCGGAACTCCCGAAAAAAAGAGCGCTTGATGATACCCTAAGGGCTATGCTGAATGAGATCTGCGGCGGTTTTGCCAGATAAATTTCCTGCTGATCATGCCTGTGTTGCATAATCTAGTTTCGCGGTGCCTGGAGGAGGCGATGACGTTAAACTGATAAAAATCGCCGGCTGTCACCTGAGAGCCCCCGCAAAGATCCAAAACAGAGCGGAAACCGTAATATAACCATGATAATAGAAGTTCTTTATGTCTTGGGCCTTGTGTCGGTCGCCACTCTCGTGGGGTCGATGGTCTTTTTCTCTGGCGTCATGGCGCCCCTTATCTTTATTAAATTAGAGCAAGTCACTGCAGGCCAGTTCGTGCGGAGCGTCTTCCCCTGGTACTACCTGGTCATCGCCGGGCTCTCGGCTATCGGAGCGTTAAGCCTTGGTATAGTTCATCCGTTTTCTTCTGCTCTATTGGCGGTTATCGGGATTGCGGCCTTAGTGGCCCGCCAAGTTTTAATGCCCAGTATTAATGTTCATCGGGATAAGTTGATGGGCGGTGATCCGGGAGCAGGAGAGGTTTTCCAGAGGTTGCATAGCCTCTCTGTTTGGATCAACGGCGGTCAGGTGATTGGCGCCATCTCCGTTCTAATCATGCTGGGCCTGACGAAATTTTAAGGAGTATATGTTCATGAAGCAGCTGCCTTACCAGGCCCGAACGGCGACCGGGGATACGTTCGATATTTCGTTTCCCCTGCACAGTGATACCGGTGATCCCATCAAGGTCGAGCAGTTAATTACTTTAATTCTGAAGGCCATCGACGATGAAATAGCTATCACCGGTCCCACCAGTAACGGCGATATATTGCAGGCGATTGCCATGACTTTAGCAATTCGTTCGGGCATGATATATGCGCCCTTGGAATCCAGTGTTGTATTGACCCATGACCTTGTTGAGATGGCGCTGGAGGCTTTTGGCAGAGCTCGGGTCCACAGAGCTCAATCGGGCCGAGCTTGATCCCCCTCAACAATAGTGGTGGCGCGGCTCATGGTTGAAATGGGTAACTCTGCTGGTAAATGGAGAGAGATAAAACCGCCAAAGGCAATTCCCGACCATTAACCCCTCAAAGGTTAGATCGTGTCTTTTTGTGTGTGGTCTTTTTCCGGCTGCCATGCTTCTGATGGATTTGATCGGCCTCTGCCCGGAATCCTTTTGATTTTCTCCGGGCAAAGATTGAGTTTCGCGCAAAGCGAGCGGCGTCCATATGTTCTACGATTCTCTCTGGATAATCTTCCCCAATTACGCACCGCGCCATTTTTTGCTCCATCAGTGTCATGGTCCACGGCTCGTGGATGAATTCATCGTTTACGGTCTTTAGCTCTGGCACCCACTGGCGAATAAATTGACCGCCCGCATCTTGATCGTGACTTTGTTTTACAGGGTTATAGATCCGGACGGTATTTATACCTGTCGTACCGCTTTGCATTTGCACCTGGTTCCAATGAATGCCTGGTTCGTAATCAGTGAATTTTCGCGCCAGACATAGCCCGGTTTCGCGCCAATGAAGCCAGAGTTGGTAGGAGGCGAAGGATGTTAACATGGCGCGCATCCTGAAATTTAACCAGCCTGTTTGATTCAATGCGCGCATGCATGCATCAACGAAAGGATAGCCAGTATAACCGGTCGTCCACGCTTTCAGTCGCTCCACATCTGCGTCTTTTTCATCCCGCATGTTATCGAAACCTCTATGGACATTGGAATACTCGAAGCTAGGGTCATCTTCTAATTTTTGGATAAAATGGCAGTGCCAGTGTAGCCTTGCTGAAAAGGCTCGCAAGGCGGGACCCCATGTTCCGTATGCAGATTGGCTCTTCTGTCGCACTTCCTTGGCACGCTTGCGTGTCGCCCGAACAATCTCACTCATTGATAAGGCACCATAGGCTACATATGGTGACAATCGGGAACAGCCCTCAAATGCGCTGTTGGGGCTGGACATCTCCTGATGATAGGTCTTGCCCCGAGTATTAAGAAACGCCCTGAGAATTTGCAAACCTTCCAGCCGACCGCCTAATTGCCGGTTGGGGCAAGGATCGGCTGCTAGTCCCAACATGTCCCCGGTTGGTATGGGGTCAGATTTAAGGTCTGGCCCACTCTCCGCTTCCGCTGGAAGCCCAATTGGCGGTAAGGCCATGAAAGTGTCCCATCTCGCTGCCCATCCATCTCTATCGTTTAATCCTCGGACCACGCCAAATTGGGGATACTGGACCCATCTGATATGATTTGTTTTGGACCAGCGAGCCACGCGCTTATCGCGTTCAAAGGTCCAAGCATTTCCGGTCTCTTCATGGCTAACTAGTGATTTTACGCCAAAACGTGCGTGTAGGTCGTCTAGTACAGAGACCACCTCGCCGATACGTATGTTTAACTGCAGACCTAGTTTCTGAAGAGAGCTCTCAAGATCGCGTAAGCATTCTGCCGTGAATTTCCACTGCCGGTCTGACGTGTCAGGTAGTTTCCAGTAATCTGGCTCCACAACGTAAAGGGTCGTAACGGGGCCACTGCGGATGGCTTCCGCTAGAGGCGCGTGGTCGGTGACCCTAAGATCGCGTTTAAACCAAACCAAGTTGCATCCTTTAACCATTTTACTCTTACGGCAGAGGCTTCAGGACGGATCAGATATTCCTGGGTGGTTACGGCTATAAATAATAATGTTCTGCAATGAAGACCCGCATAAATTGTTGTTTGTAACCCCTCTACTTTGTATACCGTGGACACAATTATAACAGTTTAGGGACTAGTTTTATGAGGTTTGCCACGTTTGTCCTGATCGGGACCTTCTGCTTCTCAGCGGAGGTAGCCAGTATGCAGCATGATGGAGGGGGACCTGGTGGTGGACCTGGTGGTGGGGGAGGACCTCCGACGAGGGCACATACGGCTATCACTACCAAACCTGTAAAATTTGAGCCGGCGAACATTGAGCTTAACATAAGTCCAAAAGTAACTATCGAGATTGATGGTGATGAGAGGGTTATTAGATCGAACGGGATACCTAATCATCTGGTAGGCCGGTTTCCAAATTGTGGCAATCCGCATCAAATTGGAGAACAAAACTTCAGGTTTGAGGTTACTACAAAACCATCAAAAAAATGGCGTCCCTCTGAGTTGGACTCTGGCTGGGCATTCGGGGTTGCAGTAAATGGAGTACCCTTTGAACCGCTGGCTGCGGAATGGTGGAAAGGTTATCGTAACTCGGAATGGCGCTATGAAGCTCTATCAGGTGCCGTTCCCTTGGGACCAGATGAAAGCCAGGCACACGTGCAACCTGGTGGAAAATACCACTATCATGGGTTGCCTATGGGACTGATGGAAAAAGAAGGCGTCTCGAAGGCATCACATTCTAAATTAATCGGATGGGCAGCAGATGGGTTCCCGATTTACGCTCTTTTTGGTTTTGCCGATAAAAAAAGCGCAGCTGGTGGAATTAGAGAATTCAAGTCTAGTTTTAAACTGAAACAAGGTGAGCGACCCGGCGGGTGGAATAGTCCTAAGGGAGTATATGACGGCGCGTTCATTGCAGATTATGAGTATGTCGAAAATTCTGGAGACCTGGATAAATGTAACGGCATGGCAACTGTTACCCCGGATTTTCCAAATGGAACGTATGCCTATTTCCTTACCTCTGATTGGCCGATTATACCGCGTTGCTTTGTTGGTTCTCCTGACTCAAGTTTCAATATGCGGGGTGGTGGTGGACCATCTGGCAAACCTGGTCGTAAGCCTGCCGATTGTCCGCGACGTGGCGGCATGGGGCCGGGACACGGTCCAGGCGGGCATGGCCCTGGTAGACACGGGCCCGGGCATCGACCACCACCACCACCACGTTAACACCGCGGGTTTCATATTTTTCGGTTTGTCGGGGGCATTTTAGCAAAGCTGCTGGTTGGCCGTAGTTTCAAACTGATTTATGTGCCGAGGCAAATAATTGACGGAGCTAGAGTCTACGCAATTTCTTCTCATGGTTTCAGGGTGACCATCAAAATAACTAGCCCCTAACATTGCAGCTGTTGCGATCCATCATCGTTGACCGACTATGATGGTTCTAAGAGCGTCGTCGAATTGACCCCGGATCCAGGAACCAGAGTGCTTTTCATGTCCATGTGAAACAGTTAGGTGTCGTGGCGAATGTAGTAACTGTACGACCGGATTATCCCGATGACAGTCTTGACCGTTACCCTGCCTCTCTTCGCGTTAGTGCTCGCTGGCTTTATAACTTTCCGAAAGGGTCTTCTCTCGGCAGACGGGGTCAGGGGGATTGCGAATTTCGCATTCTTTGTCGCGCTACCGGTTCTAATGTTCAAACTTATGTCGGAACTTGATTTCGGCGAAGGGTTTAACGGGCGTTTCTTTTTGCACTGGACGGGCGCCGGACTTACCGCATATGTCATAGGGATGGCGGTGTCACGGTTCTTGTTCGGCTCGTCGTTAAGCGGACAATGCATTCACGGCATGTCCACGTCGTTTGGCAATATGGCAATTATTGGGCTGCCCATCATTATAGATGTCTTTGGCCCGGCGGGCACCTTGCCCATTACCATCATTGTTGCCGTCGATGCGGTCGTCCTGATGCCGATCACAATTATCGCCCTGGAAATTATTAAGTCCGAAGCGGGCACGGGTTCGTACCGTTTCGCGCCCGCGCTTTGGAAAGGAATATCGGCGGTCTCTCGGAATCCGCTGTTGTTGGGATTGGCGTTGGGAGGGGCAGCAGGGCTTGCGGAAATCTCGCCGCCCAGCACACTGGAAAACTTCATCGATCTGACCGGCGCGGCCGGCATTCCCTGTGCCTTGTTCGCCCTGGGGGGCTCTCTTGCCCAGCGTCATGGCACGGAACGCTGGGAAGAAGCCTCGGCGATGATTGTTCAAAAAATCTGCATTTATCCCGTTATTATGCTGATCTCCCTATCCCTCGTCCCGGCCCTGGATCCAATCTGGTGGGCCACCGGCATCTTGGCGGCCAGCATGCCGATGGGGGCCAATCTGTACCTTATCGCCGAGGCTTATGGCGCTCACGTGGGTCGGGCCTCTCTTTCTGTTCTTGTCTCGACCGGGCTATCGCTGATTTCTGTCACCCTTCTGGCAGGTTATTTAGCGCATGACATAGGAGTTTAGTTTGCTTAGGAATCTCGAGCCCGCATGCTGATAGGCCCACAGCCACAATGCGTTCACAATTTTTAAAGCTTCTCGCCCTAAAACAGATGCGGAGCCAATGGTTTAGGTAGGAATTGCAGAGGAAACCGCAGAATGCGTTATTCAGTCCATTATGAGACCGAAGACGGACGGTGGGTCGTCAGAGATGTCGTCAATGCCCATCAAGTGATGGGCGTCCATGCTTCGAAAGCCGATGCGTATAAGCAGGCCTTTGCGGAACAGGAGAGATGGCGCAAATACGACCCGGTTGCTAAACATTTGGAGCGCGTTCGCCATATGATGCCCCGATCTCTTGTGGTCAGCTAACACCCGCTGATGTCGTGGTCCTGTTGCCAGCGGCCTTTAGCGCATTGGCGAGAATGGTGCGGGCAGCATAATCTTGTTTTCCTGGGTTTGAACTTCTAACTCATCGCCTGGTTTCGGCGCCGGAGGCCAAAGACCGTCCGCTAGAGCCTTGTCTCGAACAGCTTGGCGCTCGTCCAAACTTTTGTAAGGCCAAATATGGATGATCTTGCTGGCGTCGCCGATGTCGGTTTCCATCACCACGGACATTGGTGAGCGTTCCATACGTTCATGGATAGCCTGTTTCCAGCGTTCCTTGGATTGCGGCATGTAGCCGGGCTGGATCATATAGCTCCGCATTTCATAATAAGGACCATGTTCACCCGGTTCTGGCATGGGGGAGAAATCCCACGGCATGCAAAGTTCGACATGTTGGCGAAGTAGGTAGGGTCGAATTTTGGGCGGCCACCAATCGTGTTTAACGGCCTCTGTCCGAACCTCTGCCCGTTGGTTGGCATCGTCGTATTTCCAGATATGAACGATTTGGTTCAACGGCCCCACTTCCGTATACCAGAACCCAATGAGCGGGGAGAGTTCCTGGCGTTTTTCGATACAGGCTGCAAAGGCTTTGAGAGTGTCTGGCACCCCCCGCACGATCAAATCGTATGTCCTGATCTCATAGATCATCTGACGTTCTCCATTCTGTTGGGGGAGCAAATTTCTGGTAGTTTGCCGTGGGTTCGATAAAAAAATTGTAGGTCTCATGAATTGAACTGCAAGCATATTCCCCATATAAAGAAAATCTAGAATGCAATTTTCTGAACTATGTTGCCGCCAGAGGGTATGCATTAAAACATTTTTAGTTTTACTCACAGATCAGCCAAGGTGATTAGATGGCTAAAATACCGACCCATCTGCAGGCGTATGTTGATGACGCTTTTCCCAAAAACGTTATCCTCGTAGGTACGGTGCTGGATGATGGCTACGCTCAGGTCAGTCCGCGCGGTAGTGTTCTTGTTTGGGATGACGAGACCTTGGCGTTCTGGGATCGCGGGCGGGGACAAACTCATGACACTGTGCAGAATGGCACAAAGTTGACTTTTTATTTCCGGAACACCGATCTTCGTGATGATGGCACCCTGCCAAAAGGCGGCATCGCCCGCTTTTACGGGGCCGCGGAATTGCATTTGGATGGTGCGGTCCGCGACGGGGTTTATGACAAAATGAAACAGCCGGAACGTGACCGGGATCCGGATAAGGCTGGTTCTGCTGTGCTGGTAAAGATCGAGAGATCTGAGGATCTCAGTGGTAATCCGTTGACCTAGTCTTAAGTAAAGTACCCGCAAATAGGGGAAGGTAAAGCTGTGATAAAAGGGAGATGGATAAATACGCTGGCCATTGCTGGTGTCCTGATGGCGAGCGCCGGTGCTGCAAACGCTGGTACAGCGGGCGCCGTCTATGATATGTCCAGTTTGTTGAACGAACCCCATCCTTTTGCCAAATCAGGTTCTGATTGGGGAGAACCGTCTGGTGCGGCCGTGGTCCGCCCAGTGTCGGGTTTGCCCCAGGCGAGCCCAAAGATTAAGGCTATCTCATCGCAGCGTACAGTCCCAATTAGGGGCGCCGCTGTCACGATGTTAGGTAAGCCTGCGCGAGAGCCGGGCACCGGGCTGGGCGGGATACTAATCGAGGCCCGGATCGGAGTTTTGGTGCATGATGAAGGACCTTTCAGCCGAAACAAAGAAAGCGGCTTCGATTCGAACATTGAATTTTTATTCAAGTCGCCTGATTTTCTCAAACCGATTTGGTCGCCCCGGCCTCATATTGGCGGCACCATCAATTCTGCAGGTAACACGAGCCAAGGCTATTTTGGCGCGACCTGGGAATGGGATTTTTGGCAGGATTTCTTCTTCGACTTTTCCCTCGGCGGTGTCCTTCATACAGGGGAAAAAGAAACCACGGATCCCGAGAAAAAATCCCTCGGATGTAGCATTCTGTTTCGGGAGTCGCTGGATCTGGGTTACCGGATTTCAGGACCTCACTCGATCATGTTTCATTTTGATCATATCTCTAATGCCAAACTCTGTTCTACGAATGAGGGCTTGGAGACATTTGGCATCCGCTACGGATATCGTCTCTAGATAGTGTCTCTC
>MDTB01210659.1_pt1 | contig 14527 bp, 15 predicted proteins | sample 811161 | NCBI WGS metagenome assembly MDTB01 (sample SAMN05326650, study PRJNA326480) | marine metagenome | isolation source: seawater | place: Mediterranean Sea | collected 2009
AATTCATATAATAGTTTTATAATAATTGCTTTATTAGATGACTGGAAAAATCGAAAAAAGGGGCAAGAAGTTGTTTTGAGAGAAGCTATTGGAAAAATAGTAACTTTACCTCAAGCAGTGGCATTCCCTATTTCTCCACAATCAATAAGAGTGTCTAATTACAATAAACCTGTGCAAATGGTTATTTACGGAAGTACTTATGAAGAACTTGAGGAAATACAAAAAAAAGTAATTAAGGAAATAAGATCTAATAAAAATCTTTCAAGAATAGAGTCTGATTACAATCGAAATAAACCTGAGGTAAAATTAATAATTAATAAAAATAAAGCTAAAGATTTAGGTGTTTCTGCGAAATCCATTGGTGAAACACTTGAAACTCTTTATGGAGGAAAAAAAATTACGACCTTTAACAAGTTAGGCAAAGAGTATCCTATAATTGTTCAACAATATTTATCCGATAGAAGAAACAAAGAAGGTGTTTCGAAAATATTTGTTCGTTCAGAAACAAATGGAAAACTAATTTCTTTAGCAAATCTGGTTAGTTTTAAAGAAGAAGGCACAGCAAAAGAACTTGCAAGGTATAACAGACAACCAGCAGTAACAATTTCTGCAAATATTAATGAGGACTATACTTTGACTGAAGCGATAAGTTTTTTTGAAGATTTGATGGCTGATTTAGCTCCAGAAAATCAGATTACTTGGAAAGGAAAGTCTGAGGAGATCAAAGAAACAAGTAACGAATTATTTATAATTTTTGCCTTAGCTTTACTAACTGCATATTTGGTAATGGCAGCTACATTTAATTCTTTTATTCATCCATTCATAATTATTTTAACCGTACCATTAGCTATTTTTGGTGGATTAGTATTTATTATGTTTCTGAATAGTTCAGTAAATATTTTTTCTCAGATTGCTCTTATTATTCTGATTGGAATTTCAACAAAAAATAGTATTTTAATTGTTGATTATGCAAATCAAATAAGAACTGCTGGAAAAAATATAGAGTTAGCTGTTAAAGAGGCGTGTGCCGTAAGATTTAGACCCATTATAATGACATCACTAAGCACAATGATTGCAATGATGCCATTAGTAATTGGAAATATAGGACCTGGCGCTGGAGAGGGCTCTAGATTAGCTATAGGATCAACAATTTTAGGAGGAATGATTATTTCAACATTCTTTACTTTATACGTGACACCATCAATGTACTTGGCGTTAGCTAAAAATACTAAAAGAATTGATGCAGTAGATTTAGAGCTCAAAAAAGAGCTAACTAAAAAATAATATATTTATTTTTATTGAGCGATTTTCTACACTTTAACAATTGTTTTTTATAAGTATTAGATTGTTTCTCTACTTTTTTGGCTAGTCCAATTACTTTTTTATTTTTTTTGTAATATTTGTAATTTCCCCAACCTTCGTGATAAGCGATATATTGTTTAAAGGCATTTTTTTTTGAGATTTTAAGAATAGTTTCTGTTTTGTTTGTATACCATCCAATAAAATCAACACTGTCTTTAAATCTTGCTCTGGTTGCTAATTTATTTCCTGTTTCTTTTTTGTATTGTTCCCAAGTTCCCTTAACAGCTTGAGAATAACCAAAAGAACTTGATGGTCTTTTAAAAGGAATTACCTTAAAAATTTTTTGTCTTGGGGGCTTAGCCAACCAATCAAAATCTGACTCCATTTTAATAATTGCTAATTGAACATAAATTGGAGTCCCCCATTTTTTTTCTGTTTTTTTAGCATGTTTGTACCATAAATATCTTTCATTGAAAATTGAGCAACTATTAGAAACATTTTTTGGAATAGAGGAACAAGCTGAAAATAAAAACAATACTAAAATTATAAATTTATTTAAGTTATTTATTTTCATTTTTGTAATTATCTATATATTTATTTAATTGATAAAAAAGATAAACAAATAAAACACCAAGAATATTTCCAAATAAATCTGAAAACTCAAAACCTCTATTTGGAATAACAATATGTAATAATTCTAAAAAAATAGAAATTGAAAATAAGTATAAAAATATTAAGTTTAATTTAAGGTTATCAAAAGAAAGATATCCTAAAATTGATAAAACTAAAAAAGAGTAAACATGATTTGATGATACAATAAAATCAGAAGTAATTTGTGGTTGTAAACCAGAATCTCCATAAAAAAACCAACCTAAGATGCTACCTGGAAACACGTATAGGGTGATTAAAATTATATTAGCAATATAAAAAATTATTTTAAGATATGAAAAAAATTTTTTAAACATATATTAATATTTTATTTATATTAAAATAGTATTTATAGTAATGAATTATTTATTAGTAGTTCGTCATGGTCAGAGCAAGTGGAATCTGGAAAATAGATTTACAGGGTGGGTTGATGTTGATTTAACTGAAAATGGTAAACTAGAGGCAGAAAAAGCTGGTTCTTTAATCAAAAAAAAAAAATTCCTATTGACTATTATTATTCCTCAATACAATTAAGAGCAAATAACACCTTAAAGATAATTCAAAGAGTTTTGAATGATAAAAAAGAATTTACTAAGGCTTGGCAATTGAATGAGAGGCATTACGGAGTATTAACTGGTTTAAATAAAACTGAAATGATTAAAGAAATTGGTGAAGAAAAAGTATTTGAGTTTAGAAGAACTTGGGAATTAAAACCTGAGCCTTTAAATAAGCAAAGTCCTTATCACCCCATTAATATAGATACTTACAACAATGTTCCTAAGAAAGATATTCCTGACAGCGAATCTTTAAAAGATACTTATGATAGGGTTATAAAGTTTTACAAAGAAAAAATTGAAATAAAACTTAAAAATAAAAATGTACTAATATCAGCTCATGGAAATTCAATTAGAGCTTTATGTAAATATTTATTCAATTTAGATAATAATCAGATTTCGAAGCTAGAAATTCCAACAGGAAATCCATTGATGATCGAATTTAATAAGGAAAATAAGATTACAAAATGTAAATATCTTGATAATGAAAGAGCTAAAGATCTTTTAATTTTTTAAAGATTTCTAAATTAGTCAAATGGTAAAATTTGTTTAAACTTTCAAAACCATTTAGTTTATCTTTTTTTAATAATTCATTCCAAATTTCTGAAATTGAAAAATTCTTTACTTCATATCCTGTGAATAAAGATTTGTTCAAAATTTGGCAACCAATATATATGAAATTATTTTTATGATTTTTTTTTAATAAATTATTACTTAATTTGAAGTCACCTTTAAAACTTTGATCAAAACTTAACGACTTTTTTGTTAGTAAAAGAATATTATCAAGATTATTTGAAAAATAAAAAGATTCCATCTTTCTTATTTCATTAATATAACTATCACTCCAGATAGTATCAGGGTTAAATACCAGAAAATCATCATTTGTGATATTTTTCATCAATTTTAAAACTCCACCTCCCGTATTCAAAATTTCTTTACCATCCTCAAATATTTTAATCTCTGCTGAGAAATTTTTAGATGAAATAAAATCAGAAATTTGTTCTTTTAGATAAAAAGTATTAATTAGAATTCTTTTAATGCCTAGTTTTATGATTGTATTGATGCATGTCTCTAACAACGTAATATTGTTTAATTTTAACAATGGTTTTGGAATTTTTAAAGTTAAAGGATTAAGTCTTTTACCATAGCCTGCACATAAAATTAGTGCTGAATTAATTTTCATACATTTTTTTTTTAAATTTTTTTTTTAACAAATCTTTAAGGTCTTGACTTTTATTGTTCTCATTTAATCTCATACTAATTAATTGCCATGCATAAGGTATAAACTTTAAGTATTCTTTTTTACCATCTCTTAATGAAAGTCGATTAAATATTCCAATTATTTTTAAATTTCTTAAAATAGATAAAATTTCAAAATCATTTCTAATATTATTTTTTTCTGATTTTTTAATATTTTTTATATACAGATTATAAATTTTCTTTTTTAACGACTTTGAAGTTTTAAGTCTTACATCATCTATAAGAGAGGCCAAATCATAAGCTTTATTACCTATTAGGGCATCTTGACTATCCAAAATACCAATCTGATTATTAACTAACATTAAATTTGATATATGAAAATCTCTATGAACAAAAATATTATCTTTAAGCTTTAAGCTCAGTGTTAATCTTTTTATAATCTTTTTATATATTATAATAAATGTCTTACTTTCTCTTTTCGATAACTCCTTTTTAACATACCAATCGCAAAATAAATTTGCCTCTTTAATCAAAATTTTTTTTTCATATTTAGGAATTAAATATTTTTTTTTCTTGAAATTTTTGATACTTCTATTTTTAATTAGTTGTATTTTACCAAGTAACTTAATTATTTTTTTATAATAAAATAATTTATTCTTACTTTTATTTTTTAAAATCCTAGAGATTGAAACATCTCCAAAGTCCTGAATTTCAATAAAATTTTTGCTATAATTTTCTTTGTACAAATTTGGAGCCAAAATTTTATTTTTATTTAATATCTTATTAATAGCATCATATACAATAAGATTTTTTAATTTATCTTTTTTTGTAAAAACAATTATTGAGTTGTGGTTTTTATTTTTTTTTCTAAAAAAAGAACGAAAAGATGCATCTCCTTTTATTTTTTTTAAATTTTTCATCTAAAAAATTACAGACTTAAACCTTTTATTTGAACTGATCTTTTTTTGTGATCATTTTCATAATTTAGGATTAATTCTATCAAATTATTGGGTTTTTCAGTAATAATTTGTGGCCATTCAATTAATGTAATAGTAGACGAATTTTCATTAAATAGATCCAAATTTTTAACTTCATCTGAAGATCTTAATCTATACAAATCATAATGATTAATTTTAATTTGTTTAATTTGATATTCATTCAATAAATTAAAAGTTGGACTTGGAACTTCTGAAATTTTTAATCTATTTTCTTTTTGGAGTCCGTTAATTAGATATCTAATTAAAGTAGTCTTTCCAACACCTATTTCTCCATAAAAAAAAAACTGTATCTCCAGGTTTAAGTTTTTTAAGTAACTTACTAGCTAGCTCCTCTGTTTTTTTTTCTGAAGATAAATCTATTTTATCACTTTTAGTAGCGGTAGGCATTAGGCTTGTATGGGCCTTCCACCCCTACACTTATGTAATCTGCTTGTTCTTTAGATAGTTTTGTTAATTTTGCACCAACTTTTTTTAAATGAAGAGTTGCTACTTTTTCATCTAAGTGTTTTGGTAATACATAAACTTTATTTTCGTAATTTTTGTAATTATTCCAAAGCTCTATTTGTGCAATTACTTGATTTGTAAATGAAGCACTCATTACAAAACTTGGGTGACCTGTAGCACATCCTAAATTTACTAGCCTTCCTTCTGCTAAAAGAATTATTCTTTTTTTACTTGGAAGTTCTATCTCATGAACCTGTGGTTTTACTTCACTCCATTTATAGTTTTTTAATGCCTCAACCTGAATTTCATTATCAAAATGACCGATATTGCATAAAATAGCTCTATCTTTCATATCTCTCATATGGTCTGCTGTAACAATATCTTTGTTACCTGTTGCAGTAACAACAATATCAGCCTTGCTAATAGCTTCATCCATTAATACTACTTCATAACCTTCCATCGCAGCTTGTAACGCACAAATTGGATCTGCCTCTGTAACAAGTACTCTCGCTCCACTTTGTCTTAATGAAGCAGCACTACCTTTTCCGACATCGCCAAAACCTGCAACTATTGCTATTTTACCTGACATCATTACATCAGTTGCTCTTCTTATTCCATCAACTAAACTTTCTCTACACCCATATAGATTATCAAATTTCGATTTGGTAACTGAGTCATTAACATTTATTGCTGGAACTAATAGTGAATTGTCTTTCTCCATTTTGTTTAATGCTTTAATTCCTGTGGTGGTTTCTTCTGAAACTCCCTTAATATCATTTAGCAAATCTTTATATTCATTGTGCATAATGGCTGTTAAATCACCACCATCATCTAATAACATATTAGGCTTCCAATTTTTGTTACCGATTATAGTTTGCTTAATACACCAAAGATATTCTTCTTCAGTTTCACCCTTCCACGCAAAAACAGGTATTCCTGCTTTCGCAATAGCTGCAGCAGCATGATCTTGGGTTGAAAAAATATTACAAGAGGACCATCTAACTTCAGCTCCCAAATTTACTAAAGTTTCTATTAATACTGCGGTTTGAATAGTCATATGTAAGCAGCCTATAATTTTTGAACCTTTTAAAGGTGACTTTCCTGAATATTCTTCTCTTAAGGCCATTAAACCTGGCATCTCACTTTCTGCTATTGAAATTTCTTTGCGGCCAAATTGTGCTTGAGATAAATCTTTAACTTTGAAATCTTCCATGAAAGGTTTTTCTAGCAATAAAGGATTAATTAATCAATAGAACACTTCATGCTTGAGGAAATATAATTTCGACTTTTGCGCCTCTTTGATCAGTTCTATTAGAAGCTTTTATAGTAGCATTATGCAAATCAACTAAATTTTTAACTATATTTAAACCTAGACCAGAATGTTCACCAAATTTATCTGGTCTATTACTATAAAATCTTTTAAATATTCTGTTTGTATCTTTTTCTTTAAATCCTAGACCTTCATCTAGAACATTAACTACTACTTCATTATTCTTTGATTTTAAAACTTTAACTATTACTTCTTTATTATCTTCACTAAACGAAATTGCATTATCTAGTAAATTTGCAATTATTTGTTCAATTCTATTTTCAATCCCATTTATATAATATTTCTCTTTTTTATCATTTTCATATGAAATTTTAATTCCTTTTTTAAATCCATAAATATTATTAAAGTCATCAACAACTGATTTCATAATAGGTTCTATATCTAATTTTTTTATTTTTTCTTTACTTAGTGCTACTTCATCTTTTAGCATTTGCGAATAATCTGTGATTAACCTTTCAATTCTTTGAACATCATGACTCAATATGTTAATTAATTTTGCTCTTTGATTGATATCGTTTGTATCATGTAAGATTTCAGAGGCACTTTTTAATGAAGCAAGAGGATTTCTTATTTCATGTACAAGATCCGTTGAAAAATTTTCAGCATGTGAAATCCTTTTTTGTAATTCAGATGTCATATCATCAAGTGAATTTGATAATAATCCGAGCTCATCATTTCTCAATTTTAAACGATCTATGCTTGTTGTTTTTGGATTTTTGTCTTTAATAGTCTTAGTATAACTAACTAAATTTTTAATTGGTTTAAGAAAATACCTGTTTAAGACAAATGAAAATATAAAAATTACTATCCCGACTGCAATTGCAGTTCTTATAACAAAAGTTTTTCTTTCATCTATTGCTGCTTTAATATCATTTGCATTTTCGGTAATTGCTAAATAACCAATATTTTTTTCATTTAGCATTACATTTTTAATTGTAGTTAGTTTAAATTTATTAAATTCTTCTTGAGTAAAAGTAAAAGGAATTCCAAAATTTTTTGATCCTGCATAATTAAATAAAATATCTTTTAGTGACACTGCATTTTTTTTTCCTATATTAATATTTTTTTTTTCTGTAATCTCCTTTGTTTTTTTATCATTTAATATTTCTAATTCTACTGTATCTAATCTTTTTGAAAAAGATCTTGGATCAAGGTCTAATGTATCAGTATCTCCTACTAAATTTAATTTCTCATCAAAAAATATAACTCTATCTAAATTTTGAAAAAGAAATCGCGTAGAAAATAAAAACTTTCTAATATCCTCCTCAACAAATTTAACGTCAAGTCTGATTAAGTTGTCAATTGTATTATTAATTACCTCTATATGATTAGATGATTTTTTTTTGATTAAATTTGGTTGTACATTTTTTAAATAAATAAATGTAAATAATCCAATAATAGTAAAAAAAATCGAATTTATGAATAAAAATTTTTTTAATATAGATAAATTTTTAAGAAGTTCACTTATCATTAACTAACATTCCACCTATATCCACTCCCATATCTTGTCTCTATAGCTGAAAATTCTGGATCAACCTTTTTAAATTTTTTTCTAATTCTTTTGACGTGACTATCAATTGTTCTATCCTCAATATCTGTGTCCTCTCTATAAGCTATATCCATTAATTGAGCCCTCTCTTTAATAATTCCTGGTCTTTTAGCTAATTCCTTAACTAACAAAAATTCAGTTGTTGTTAATTTTTCTGGTAATTGTTTTCCATCCCATTCACACTCTAGTTGAGATGGATCTAATTTTAGTTTTCCATGAGATATAATACTTTTATTTTCTTCGATTGACTCTTTTGAGTCTTTTTTTCGAAGTTGAACTCTTATTCGTTCGATTAAAACCTTTATAGAAAATCCTCCTGACTTTTTTACATAATCATCGGCACCTAGTTTTAGTCCAAGTAATTCATCAATCTCATCATCTTTTGATGTTAAAAATATTACTGGCAACGAAGTTTTTTTTCTTAATTTTTTTAATAATTCTTCACCATCCATTTTTGGCATTTTGATATCAATTATTGCTAAGTCTGGAGGTGTTCTTGTTAGTCCAATTAAAGCACTTTCTCCATCAATATAAGTTTGAACTTTAAAACCTTCTTTTTCTAAAGCAATGCTAATGCTTGTTAGAATATTTCTATCATCATCTACTAGTGCTATTGTTTGATTATGCATCATTAATTATAAAAATACTAAATTGTTCGAATTTGGGCAATCAAATTAAAATTAATCAAGAGAGCCCCAGTTATCACCCATATTTAAATCCACAGTTAAAGGTATAGAAAAGGAATGTTGATCACTGTCTGTCACACTAGTCATCTCATCAATTATTATTTTGCTCATTTTTTTTGCTTCTTCTTTTGAGGTTTCAAAAATTAACTCATCATGGATCTGAAGTAACATTTTTGTTTTTTGGTTCTTTTTTTCAGCTAATTTCTTGTTAAGCCTTGTCATAGCTAATCTCATGATTTCAGAAGCTGACCCTTGTATAGGAGCATTTATAGCTGCACGCTCTTGAAAGTTCCTGACATTATAATTTTTATCATTTATATTTAAAAAATGAGATCTTCTTCCGAAAATGTTGCTTACATAGCCACTTTTTCTGCAAAACTTTATAGTTTGATCCATATAAACTTTTATCTCTGGAAACTTTGCAAAATAAGCATTCAAAAAATCCTCAGCTTCATAATTTGAAACATTGATTTGCTTAGCTAAACCATATTGAGAAATACCATAAATAATACCAAAATTTATAGCTTTTGCCTTTCTTCTCTGATCTTGATTAACTTTTTTAATATCAATATTAAATATTTGGCTGGCAGTTAATGAATGAATATCCTGTTCATTTGTAAATGCTTTTTTAAGTTCTTGAACATCTGCCAGATCTGCTAAAATTCTCATTTCAATTTGATTATAGTCTGCAGAGATCAAAACATTATCCTTTTCTGCAATAAAAGCTTTTCTAATATCTTTTCCATCTTCAGTCTTTATAGGTATATTTTGCAGATTAGGGTCACTAGATGCCAACCTTCCTGTTGTAGTAGCTGCAAGTAAGAATGAAGTATGAACTCTTTTTGTTTCAGGATTAATATGTTCAGGTAAAGCATCTGAATAAGTATTTTTTAATTTTGAAACTTGTCTCCAATCTAAAATCAATTTTGGAAATTCATGACCTTTGAAAGCAAGGTCTTCTAATACTGATGCGCTGGTGGCAAAACTACCCTTTTTAGTTTTTTTAAGATCTGATATTTTAAGATCATTATATAATATTTCTCCAAGTTGTTTTGGAGATGCAATATTAAATTCCTTTTTAGATATCTTAAAAACTTCTTTTTGAATTTTTTCAATCTTTTTTGAAAATTTAGAAGATAAAATTTTAAGAAAGTTATTGTCAATTTTAATTCCCTCTATCTCCATATTGGCTAAGATTTTTATCATAGGTTTTTCAAAAATTTCATAAATTTTATTCATCTTTTCATCTTTGAGGCTTTTAGAAAATTCTTTGTATAATCTTAAAGTAATATCAGCATCTTCTGCAGCATAATCTTTTGCTTTTTCTATATCTACTTCTCTAAAGTTAATTTCCTTTTTTCCAGTTCCTACTAAATCTTTGAAAGAAATTGTTTTGTGATTTAAATGGATTTCTGACAATGTATCCATGTTGTGTCTATTTTTTCCTGAATCTAATACATATGACATGAGCATAGTGTCCTCCATAGGTGAAATGATTATGCCATGTTTGAATAGTACAATAAAATCAAATTTAATATTTTGACCTATTTTTTTAATACTCGGATCTTCAAGTAAAGGTTTCAATTTTTTAATAACTACATCTTTTTTAATACATTTTTTTGAATTATGACCTACAGGTATATAACAAGCTTTACCAATCTTGGAGCTTAAAGAAACTCCTATCAATTCAGCTTGATGAGGATCTAAAGAACTTGTCTCTGTATCTACAGCTACTTCTCCTACTTCATCTGCTTCTTTTATCCAATGGTCAATATCATTAGGATCTGTAATCAGAAAATATTCTTTTTTTGAGATAGTCTTTTGATTTTTTTTAAATTTAGACTCAGCCTTAATACTATCAATATTTGGTTCTCCATAAGCTGAAATTGCTGAGCTTAATAATCTATTGAACTCCATTTCTCTTAGAAATTTATAAAGTTTATCTTTATCAATTTCTTTCAATTTAAATTCAGACAAATCTTTTTCTACTGGGGCATCTTTTTTTAATGTCACTAGTTTTTTACTTATTATTGCTTTATCTTTATTTTCTAGAATCGTTTCTCTTCTTTTGTTTTGCTTAATCTCATTCGCAAATTTTAAAAGTTTTTCCAAACTTCCGTACTTATTTATTAATTCAGCAGCCGTTTTTACTCCAATACCAGGTACTCCAGGAACATTGTCACTGCTATCACCGGCTAAAGATTGGACATCTATTACTTTAGAGGCATCTACACCAAATTTTTTTTGAACATCATCATCAGAAATAAATCTATTTTTCATAGGATCAAAAATTCGAACATTCTTCTTAAATAACTGCATCAAGTCTTTATCAGAAGAGACTATTGTAACTTTTGCTCCCTTTTCCAAAATTTGATTTACATAAGTTGCTATTAAATCATCAGCCTCATAATTAATAAGATCAACAGACGGTAAATTAAAAGCTAAAACAGATTTTCTTATGTATTCAAATTGAGGAGCCAGATCATCAGGTGCCTCGGCTCGGTTCGCTTTATAATCATTATAGATTTCATTTCTAAATGTTTTTCTTGCTGAGTCAAAAATTACAGCAAAATGTGTCGGTTTTTGTTTATTCTCATTAGATTTAGAATCTTCAAGGAGCTTAAATAACATGCTACAAAAACCATTTACTGCCCCCGTAGGCAATCCATCACTCTTTCTTGTTAGAGGTGGCAAGGCATAATATGCTCTAAATATGTAACCAGAGCCATCAATTAAATAAAAATGATCTGATTTCTGAATTTTACTCATTATAAATTAATATAGATTCTCAATAAAAATAAGAGTATTATTTTTTATGGAACTAATAAAGCAAAATACTCAAACAAAAATAATAAAATCATTACTAATTATTTTCTTTGGTTCAATTGCTCTTGCAATTTCAGCAAAAATTAAGATTCCTTTTTATCCAATTCCTATGACAATGCAAACATTTATAGTTTTGCTCTTAGGAATAAGTTTTGGCTATAAAATTGGATTAGCGACAGTTGGTGTCTATTTATTGGAAGGAATAATAGGTTTGCCTGTTTTTTCTAATTCTCCTGAAAGAGGAATAGGATTAGTTTACTTTACTGGTCCAACGATGGGATATTTGATTGGATTTCTTACTGCTTGTTTCTTTGCCTCTTATATTAATAAGAGAGATAATTATTTTATAATTTTTTTGAAATTACTTTTATCAGTTTCTACAATTTATATACTTGGTATTTTATGGCTTGGTGCCCTTTTAGGTTGGGATAAGCCAATAATTCAATTAGGTGTAACACCTTTTTTACTAGCTGAAATTACTAAAATAAGCTTGTTGACTGTTCTAACTAGAAAACTTTTTAAATTTAGAGAATTTATTTAGGTGATCTTTTAGACAATATCCTTTGTAAAGTTCTTCTATGCATTTTTAATCTTCTAGCAGTCTCAGAGACATTTCGGTTACACAATTCAAAAACTCTATGAATGTGCTCCCACTTAACTCTGTCTGCTGACATTGGATTCTCAGGGGGTGCTGCTTTTTTTGAAGGATCAGCTAATAATGCCTTTTCCACATCGTCGGCATCTGCTGGCTTAGCCAGATAATCAATTGCTCCCTCTTTAATTGCAGCTACTGCTGTTGGAATATTTCCATAACCCGTCAACATTATAATCCTACTTGAAGAATTTGATGTCTGAATTTCTTTAACAACTTCAAGGCCATTGCCGTCTCCTAGTCTAAGATCTACTACTGCAAATCCAGGTTTTTTTGCTTTAACAGTGTCTATGCCTTTTTGTACACCCTCAGCTTGAATAACTTCAAAACCTTTCTTTTCCATAGCTCTGGCTAATCTTTCTCTAAAAGGGTTGTCATCATCGACAATTAATAAGGATTTATTCTCAAAATCAGCTAGATTTTGCAGTGGAGCCTCGCTTTTCATACTTCCGATATGGCTACTTTTTCTAAAAATTCAATAGGTTATTATTTGCTTTACATTGAATAACTAATGAATTAATTGCTGAAATTACTAAAGTTTTTTTAAATAATTAAAATGACTTTTTTTTGTTAAATTTTTTTGGGGGGCATTTTAAATGCAAAAATTTAAGTCAGTTGAAGAATTAGTTAGTCAACTTAGACCTGATAAAACAGTTTATTGTATCAGAAAGAAATCTATTCTTTCTGCATCACGTTTCTTTCAGAAAAATTTTCCAGGAAAAATTCTATATGCAGTTAAGACTAACCCTCATCCTGAAATTATAAAAACTCTTATTCAAAGTGGAATTAATCAGTTTGATGTTGCCTCTATTGAGGAAATTAGATCTATAAGAAAATTTAGCCAATCAGCTAAGTGCTCATACATGCATACCGTAAAAAGCAGAGAAAATATTAGTGAGGCTTATTTTAAATATGGTATTAAAACTTTTGCACTTGATACAAAAGATGAGCTAATTAAGATTATAGAAAGTACCAGCGGAGCACAAGATCTCGAACTTTTTGTTAGAGTTGCAGTATCTAACGAGCACGCTGAAATTGATTTATCAAAAAAATTTGGGGCCTTAAATTCTGAAGCTACAGGATTGTTAAGGCTAGTAAAACAACATTCAAAAAAAATTGGCTTAAGTTTTCATGTTGGATCACAATGTATGCATCCAATTTCTTATACGAAAGGTATTAATGAAATAGGAAATATAATTAAGAAAACAAAAATTATTCCAGATTATATTAATGTTGGAGGGGGATTTCCAACAATATATCCTGACTTAATTCCGCAACCATTAAAAAATTATTTAAATGAAATTAAAAAAGGACTTCAAAATTTAAAATTAGACAATTTACCAGAAATTATTTGTGAACCTGGAAGAGCTTTAGTGGCAGAAAGTGGCTCCACTATAGTGAGGGTAAATCTAAGAAAAAAACAAAAACTTTATATAAATGATGGTACTTATGGAACTTTGTTTGATGCAGGTACTCCAAACTTAGTTTTTCCATCAAAAATGATTAAGGATAATTCAAATAAAATTATTTCAAAAAAATTAACAGCTTTTGATTTCTATGGTCCAACTTGCGACAGTATGGATTACATGAAAGGTCCATTTCTTCTTCCGAATAACATCAAAGAAAATGATTACATTGAACTTGGTCAGTTGGGAGCGTATGGACTAACCTTCAGAACTCAGTTCAATGGCTTTTATTCTGATGAAATTTATGAAGTTGAGGATAATCCAATAATGACACTGTATAATAAAGAAATTAATAAAGCTACTTTGGTAGCTTAATGACAGATAACAATAACCTAGGTCATAATACTAAAAAAGATCTCCTCAAAAATCCTGTAGAGCATATTGATATTACATCTTTTGACTCAAGAAAAATTATTTCTTCGATGGAAAAAATGTCGTTTGTTTCAAGAGAAACTGCTAATGCGGCTAAAATCTATAATGAAATGTTAAAAGATAAAGATTGTACAATCTTTTTAACTTTAGCTGGATCGACTTCTGCAGCAGGGTGTATGAATATTTATAAGGATCTTATTAAGTATAATATGGTTGATGCAATAGTTGCTACTGGAGCTTCTATAGTAGATATGGATTTTTTCGAAGCATTGGGTTTTAAGCATTATCAAGGATCACAATTTCAGGATGATACAGAGCTAAGAAAAAATTATATTGATAGGATTTATGACACATATATTGATGAGGATGAATTACAAATTTGTGACAAAAAAATTTGTGAAATCGCCAACAATCTTGAACCAAGAAGTTATACCTCTAGAGAATTTATTCACGAGATGGGTAAATATTTAAAAAAAAATTCAGTAAAAAAAGACTCATTA
>MDTB01166920.1_pt1 | contig 14526 bp, 7 predicted proteins | sample 811161 | NCBI WGS metagenome assembly MDTB01 (sample SAMN05326650, study PRJNA326480) | marine metagenome | isolation source: seawater | place: Mediterranean Sea | collected 2009
GAGTAGCGACCGCGTTGTTCTCCTGCATTACTATTGTTGCAGTCGAGTCGTCACCAGCAACGGCGATGTACTCCGGCTCCAGGTCCTGTGCCACTGTGGCACCTGGCCCGAATATCCTTACTCCGTTAGCTTCCAGAGTAGTCATCTGTGAATTGAAGGATGTGAATCCAACCTGTGTTGCTGTTAGGCTTGTAGTATCGGATACATCAATCACAGTAACTGAGCCAACTGGATCGACGACGTAGTCGTCGTCTGGCTCTCCCTCATTGGCGACCAAAGCCTTAGTTCCGTCGTTTGTGAAGGTGATCATGTCTGGTAGTGCACCAGCTATGATCGAGCCAACAAGAGTCCCATCGGTATCAAAGAACATTGCGAGCCCATTGTCCTGCTTTGGGTCGACTGCAACGGCCACGCCGACTAGTCCGTTAGAGCTGACTGCCACGCTGTTTGGCTCACCGTTGGAAATCACGAGTCTGTAGTGGAGTGTTGGCATGCTCGGTGTACTCATGTCTATGATGTCTACCGAACTGTCCTCAGCATTTACAACGAAGGCCCTTTGCGACGCTACGTCGTAAGCTGGTACTTCTGCGTATCCCTCACACTCGTCCTCTCCCATGTCGCAACCAATTGGTGCTGAGTGAAAGCTCCCGACGAGTGACCACGTGTGTGAATAGCCCTGACTAAGGATAGTCGTGCTGTCGGGGCAGTATTTCACCATTGAATGGACATTTGCTGCCCCGTCTCCTGCGAGACAGTGGGTTAGGTCCTGTCCGTCTGCTCCGGGGGTACCATCTGCCCCTGTAGGACCCACTGGACCTGTACTTCCTGTCTCACCGGGTTCTCCTTGTTCTCCTTTCTCTCCAGGGAGTCCTGAGTCTCCGTTGGCACCATTAGAACCATCCTCGCCGGATGTACCAGTGAGGCCGCGAATCCCTCTCTCTCCATCTGCACCATTGCAGACGGCATGAGTCTCGGTTCTCTCTGCAGTATCCAGGTTTCCGTTTTCATTATCATCTATTCCAATGTGAATTAATATTCCGCCATCGGGGCAATCATTTGATGAGGCGGGCTGGAGATCGACTAAACTGGCATCTACCTCTACATCCGTATTATCATCTAAGCAGCCCGCTAGGGCTGAAGTCATCATCATTAGCATTAAAGATATACTCATTATTTTTCTTGTATTCATATAATCACATGACCACGAAGCAATAATTGCACATATCATCTATCTACATATACTATGATTTAATCAGATTTATAATTTTAATATATATATGCGATTAATAAATAAAGAAAGGGAAAATTAATTCCTTGACAATCAATCTTTCTATTTGGTATTGAAATTAATAATTTCGTAATAATTTTTCTGCTATGATTAAATCTAAATTAAGCCTTTATGGCATATGGATATTGGTTTTCAAACCAATTGTACATCATTGAATTTAGATTATTAGTTTTAAAATATCTTAGAATTAATTAACAAACTGACTATATAGTTTCTATACTGTATGTGATTCTATATGGCTCTCTTTCATGCCCGAAACCTTGTTCAACTGAAACCAAGGAGATGAACTATTGAATAATAAAATAGAATTTTGGATAATGACGATATTGATGCTAACGGTACCTCTAGCGGGTTGTACCGGAGGATCAGATGACAGCGAGCCCGCACCAGTTGACATAATGGGTTGCACAGATGTGACTGCAAATAATTATGACTCGAGTGCAACATCTGATGATGGCTCTTGTACTTATGATGATAACAGTGGTACAGTAGATATAATGGGTTGTATGGATACAGCAGCGAATAATTATGATACAGCTGCTACGGTTGATGATGGTTCTTGTGAATTTGACGACAACTCTACAAGTACTGACTTCGATGGAATATCAGGTTTCGACGCTAGCACCATCGTATGTGGGCCAACAGGTGATATTTCGATTGCAGGATCTAGTACCGTATTCCCGGTAGCAAACCTATGGGCTGAGGCTTACCAGAAGTATTGTAACGGGGTAGCGATCACAGTTGAAGGTGGTGGAAGTGGAGCAGGTGCTGGTAGAGTGTGTGCCAACTCCGAAAAAGGTACACCTGTTGATATCGGTGATATGTCGAGAGGTTGGAAGGCTTCTGAGGCATCCACTGATGATGGATTCACCTACGATTGTCTCAAAGGCGATACATCCAGATCTGCAGTACAGATTGATGTAGCTATTGATGGTCTTTCTGTAGTAATGAAGAAAGGTGGAGCAGCCGATATATGTGTTTCCGGGATGGGCGGCTTAACTGTAGACCATTTAAGATGGATATACAGTGACTACACTGCATCTGAGTTAATTGCAACCGGATGGGATGCTAGTGTACTAGCAAACAGCGATAACAATGATGCTACACACCTATGGAGTGAACTAGATTCAGCTTGCCCGAATACAGAAATAAAGATTTCAGGTGCCGATTCTGAATCAGGTACATATGAGTACTTCTTGGAAACTGTACTTTCAGACCACGATAATGGTGAAACATTCGATGCTAACAGACCGGATGGATACACTAACAGTGCTGAGGACGAGGTAGTGGTTAACTATCTAGAATCTAATGATGCAGCAATTGGTTACTTCGGATATGCGTACTATGATGCAAACAAAGACGCTCTTTCAGCAGCAGCTATAGAGAACTCAGATGGGGAAATGATTCATCCTGACTCCGAAACAGTTGGAAATGGAGAATATAATCCTCTCTCACGTAGAATATATATGAATTTACATGTTGATGCATCAGCACTACAGAAGACAAGACCATTCTTGGCCTTCGGCCTTTCTGATAGTGGCTCTGCATTAGTTGCAAGTACCGGATACGTAGTTATACCAGATAATGATAAACTCTTGATGCTATCAAGAGCAGGAGCAGACGGAGGAGTAGATCTTTCGTCAATAGTATGTGGTCCAGATGGAGCAATTAGCGTAGCAGGTTCATCTACTGTGTTTCCGGTGGCTAATTTATGGGCAGAGGTTTATCAAACTGCTTGCGATACTACTTTGACAATCGAAGGCGGTGGAAGCGGTGCAGGAGCAGGCCGAGTATGCGATAATTCCGAAAAGGGTACTGCAGTAATGATAGGAGATATGTCGAGAGGATGGAAGGCATCCGAGGCTAGTGTCGAATCCAACGGATGGGTTTACAACTGTCTGAAGGGAGATACATCACGTAGTGCTGGACAGTTCCCTATAGCTGCTGACGGACTTTCTATAGTGGTAAAGAAAGGAGGAGCTGCTGACATATGTATAGAAAACATGGGTGGCTTAACAACCGACCAGGTAAGATGGATATACAGTGACTACACTGCTGCAGAACTTGTTACAACAGGATGGGATTCAATGGCTCTACCAAACAGTGACAATAATGACGCAACTCACTTGTGGAGTGAACTAGATGTAAGATGCCCTTCAGCAGAGATTAAAATTGCAGGTGCAGACTCAGAATCAGGTACCTATGAGTTCTTCATGGATGCCATGCTTTCCGATGCTGACAATGGGGAGATCTTTGATAGCAACAGACCTGATGGTTATACAAATAGTGCCGAGGACGAGGTAGTCGTGAACTATCTAGAGTCCAATGCCGACTCAATAGGTTACTTCGGATATGCTTATTACAAGGCAAACCAAGACAAGTTAACTGCAGTCGCAATAAAGAATGATGCAGGAGACTATGTTGCACCATCTCCAACGTCAGTTGCCGATGGAACCTACAATCCCCTCGGAAGATTCATCTATATGAATCTGAATATAAATCCAACAGATCTGGCAATGACCTTGCCATTCCTTGAGTTCGGTTTCTCAGATGTAGGGGACTCTCTAGTGGAGCAGGTAGGATACGTCCCTCTAACGGCTGGAGGAGATGCAAGTATGGAAATACAGAGAATTACCAAACTGTACCATGATCACGTATGGACCTCAGCACAGAAAGATGCATACTGGTGTGGATCTGATCAAACAATAACGGTTGCTGGTTCAAGTACAGTATTCCCTGTTATGAACGGATGGGCGGACGCCTATTCGGGAACCAACAGTCTATGTCCTGGATATACTCTAACAATTGAGGGCGGCGGAAGCGGTGCAGGTGCAGGACGAGTCTGTGACAACTCTGAGAAAGGTACTAAGGTAATGATTGGAGACATGTCTCGCGGATGGAAGAGCACTGAAGCATCTACTGATGATGGATATACATACAACTGTCTAGTTGGCGATACATCAATCACTGTAACTCAACTGGCTGTAGGGCTTGACGGTCTTTCAGTTGTTGTGAAGAAAGGTGGAGCAGCAGATATTTGCGTGTCTAATATGGGAGGTCTAACTACTGACCAGGTAAGGTGGATATACAGTGACTACACAGCAGCTGAGCTAGTTGCGACAGGATGGGACTCAAACTCTCTTCCTAACAGTGACGGAGACGATTCAACTCACTTGTGGAGCGAGCTAGATCCATCTTGTCCTTCCTCAGAGATTAAAATCGCTGGTGCAGACTCAGAGTCAGGTACTTACGAATTCTTCATGGAAGCAATGTTGACTGATTCTGATAATGGTGAGACATTTGACCTCAACAGGCCAGATGGCTACACTAATAGTGCAGAAGACGAGGTAGTAGTAAATTATCTAGAATCTAATGGTGATGCTATTGGTTACTTTGGATATGCATACTATGTTGCAGAGCAGGATGCATTATCTGCATTGGCTATTCAGAATGATGCTGGTGACTTTGTAGCACCAAGTGCTGAGACCATTGCAGATGGTAGCTATAACCCTCTAACTAGGGCGATTTACATTAATGTAAATAACGAATATATGGACGAAGTATATAATTACCTAAGGTACGCTTTCAGTCCTCTGGGTGATGAGATCGTCAATGGAGTGGGCTATGTCCCACTATCTGGCTCATCTTCCGCATGGCAAGATACTTGGATGCGTATTGAGAACGTAATGAACTCATCCTGATTGGAACATAAAATCTGCCTGCCCCTTTAGGGGCGGGTGGATCCATCTAAATAGAGTATATAGATTGAAAATTATATGTAAATATCTATTCGGTAGTTCAATGTCGTCTGTACGAGATAGAGATATTGACCTCTCTAGGCTTGCTTCAAGAATTGAAGCGGGGGCGCCTAGTGCCGTTCTATTCTCTATGGCGATTTCCGTAGTTTTAGTTACAGCTGGTATAATTTATGTACTGGTCGCAAAATCAGTTCCATTCTACCAGGCTTTCGGCTGCGGGGCCGACATGTTTGACCCTCCTGACGATTGGTCAGAAGGCGTCCAATCCGATATATGGGGTGCAGCGAACTACAGTGAAGGATCAATTACAGATCCTTTCTATTTAGATAGTCTATGTATTGTCGACTGGGATAATGAATCTCTGATTAAATTAGGAGAGCCACTTGTCGTTTTCGAACGAGACAGGGACTCCAATGGAATTGCAATTTTAGATAATAATGGCGATTATACTGGTAATTGGACAGCCCATGAAAAAAGAGAATATATTCTGAATTATCTTGACAATAATCCTCAACATAATTATTCCCAGTCCGATGGAGGGGACATTCGTGATGCATACATCCCACTGGGTGTTTTGAGAGAAAATGAAAGGGCTTTGATCCTCCATCAAGTCGATACTAATCTTAAGAGAGATTGGATAGTAATTACTTGGGTTGGTTCCGAGAGAGCAAATTTAGATATTGATGATGATGGTAATCCAAACCTCGGTGTCGATGAGAGAGGTACTGATCTAGATAGTGATATCGATGATGACGGATTCGATAATTTCAGAGACTCCGATATGGATAACGATGGAATTCCTAATGCTCATGATCCAAATCCAAGAGTACCTAATGTAGACCGTTTTGGACTATTTTTAGGAGTATTGACGATTTTAGCTGTATTATTGAATTTGTTTTCGCCAGTTTGGCTCTCAAGGTTTCCTTCACAACAAATAGATGCAGCTATGCCACCATTAGGTTCATTTTCACTTGTTCTAGTCTCTGTAGGCTCGTTAGCCATATTGTATCCTCTTTCACAGTCAACCATCTCATATCTTCTATTGGTCAATGTAGTCCTAATCGGATTCCTTCGGTTTTCCTCGAAGAAATTTCCAACAGGCCCGATAGCAATGGCACTAGCTCTTTTGTGGCTTAGCCTCGAACCAACTCATGAGATTCAGACTGGGCACTTAATTTCTTTTGGCCTTTCATTATTACTTCTCAGAGTAACTATGTCAGATACTAGAAATCGTACTCTAAAAATTAAGAATATAGCCGTTAAAGAAATTAAATTCAATCCAGTTTATTCTCTCAAATTGAAAGAACTTAACCGAGTGATAATAATTCTATTTCTAGGATTATTGCACCCATATCTTCTACTTTTTGCAATCATAGCTCATCCACTGTATGATCTTAGGATATTTATTGGAGGATATTTATCGCAGACTAGGACATATATCTGGACGAGTCAAAGAATGGCATATCTTGATTCCGACTTTAGAGCATTGTTACTAGTAGTGACTATAGTTGCTACAGTTACTAGTTTCTTTGATTTGGTTGCTAGGGTGGACGGGAGTTTGGGCGAGTTCTTGACCCAAACTCTTTGGAGAACTGACATAAGGACAGTCTCAGTTGTAACAGTCACTGATAATCTACATATCGGTGTCAACGCACTTCTCCAAACCACATTGCAAGTAGCTCTTGGTGCTTTAATAATTGCAATTCCATTAGGACTTGGAACGGCGATTTTTCTCTCGGAATATGCAAGTCCAAGAACTGCCAACATAGTCAAGCCTATTCTTGAGATACTAGCAGGAATACCATCAGTAGTATACGGATTTTTTGCATTTGTCGTTATCTCGCCTATAGTAATGGACATAGGAAACTTATTCGTTGATTGGGGTTTGATGGCCAAAGATCCTCAACCTTTCAACCCAATTAATGGGGCTGTGGTAGTTGGAATTATGATTACTCCCTTAATCGCCAGTCTCTCTGAGGATGCACTAAGATCCGTTCCTAATAATCTAAGAGAAGCATCATATGCCCTAGGGGCAACTCCTGTCGAAACTACGTTCAAAGTCGTGATTCCATCCGGGCTTTCAGGAATATTGGCATCGATTATTCTGGCGTTCTCAAGGGCAATCGGCGAAACCATGGCAGTCACACTTTCAGTTGGAACAGCCGCATACTACACAAAAAACATGTTTATTTCTTCTCAAACAATGACGGCGTATATTGCCAAGAAAATCCAGGGAGACCTTCCGGCTGGAACATCAGCTTATTATTCCATGTTTGCTGTAGGCCTCTATCTATTCATAATAACTCTCGGCTTGAATATAGTCGGTCAGAGAATAATGCATAGATTCAGGGAGGAATATGAATGAGTAGAAATTTTAGTCTATTCGGAGTCAATAGTCTCCCGCTTAAATCAAGAAAGAGAAGGAATAGAGTGGCTAATTTGGGTAAAGTCACATTTATCTCAATATCTCTTATATGTGCTCTAATTCTTGCTACTATGGTTACTAGGATTTACAGCGAGGCATATGTGCCTGAGACTGAAACAGAGGTACTAGGAATTGAGGATAACAAACCGATATCTGAGACTGTTAAATCATGGAACGTCGAAACCTGGAATGATGATTGGGTGCTAGATGATCCCAAAAGAGACCGCTCTAATGTCACTCTAAGAGCAGAATGGACAGAAGTAAAGTTCGAAGCATACAACGACGATGGCGTTCTTACAGATAGCGATGGAAATCCTATTTTATTTGATAGATCAAAAGATATCCAAAGATATCTTTGCGACCAAGGGCTGATGTCGAATACTTTTGCACCATATGATTCATGGACTCCTTCTTATCTTCTTCCTTGGAATGAGAGAAGTTCTGCTATATTTAATCCATTGGAAGATGAAAGAGTTGATATTTTCGTAAGAGATGAACCACCTACTCCGAGACTTGGAGATTTCTGGATAGATTCTTCTGATGACTATAATCAGTATATTTGGAAGGGACTGAGGTGGGAGCCAGTTGTTTCGGAATCCGACTTCACAGCTGCAATTTCTCAGTTCTATCCATTCATTGGAGAGGATAGGCATTCTGTTTGGGATAATAATAAGCTTTGGATTTATCATAGCTCAGTTGAGCCAATCTTCAAGTCTAATGGTGATATTTGGATAGATACGGATATTTCAGAGGAACTCGATATTGTTCATATTTACAATTACTCTCTGTGGCAGGAAAATAGATTCACAACTGGATGGGGATGGGAAAACTTCAGTAGATCCCAAGTCCCTGAATCAATACTGAAACCTGAGACAACTCTGAGCAATATGAATCCAGAGTTCTGTACAAGAACTGAAGTCGCCCAATTCATATTAGAAAAAGGACTAACTGGGGCATACGATATTTATGAACTGTCCAATAAAGATGGTTATGATTTCAGAGCAGTCACTGGGTCTTCAAAGAATATTCATGTTGATTTGTCAATCACACTCACTTCTGATTGTTCTCAATGTGATAAAATAACTCTGCAACTAACCTCAGAGGGTGAATTCTTAAGGGACAGTGAAAAGGTTGAATCTATAGTTCTTCACCCTGCAAAGGTTGGCCAGTCGGGACTAGGCGTTTTAACTCTTGAGCATCGTATGAACTATTCAGTTACTTTCTCACAGATAGAAGGGCCTCCAAGTGATGCTAGAGAGAGCTCCTATAAGGAAGTAGGGGAGTTTATACTTGGTCCTTACTCTACGTGGCTAAATTCTAGGATATTAGATGACGGCGATCAAGACAATGATGGAATTAGAGACTGGTGTGACAGTGACATAGATGGAGATAATCTCTTGAATCCAATTATTGGTGGAGATTCTCAATGCGCTGATGCTCCAGTAATTGGTTATCAAGGATGGATGATGGACGAGAATCTTGATGGTATTCATGATCAGGTTTTGGACGATGATATCGATAATGATGGAATTAAGAATTTAGTCGATGGACAGGGCCATAACGTCGCCACACTGTGGTCAAAGTTCTCCCATGTTCAACTAAACGACTCTCTGACATCTTTGGAGACCTTATCTCATTACATGGATATCAGTCTGGAATCCTGTCAGGAATCTTCTTCTTCAAGCCAATGTGAAAATGATGAGGCGGCGATATCAGAACTATTGGAAATCTGGAATCATGTAATTTCTGCAGAAGATACTATGTGTGATGAGACATATAAAGATGATTACTCCGAAAGGGCAGATGCAGATTGTAGAAGGGCAAAAGAATTTAATTCTAATCCGCCAACTAATGCAGAGGACTGGTGCTATGAATCAAGACTATTGCTCCAACCACAGGTTTGGGCTGGTTTTTGTGGCCTTCCAGATAGATTTGAGTCAGGCATTGATTCATATCAAGATCCATTCCCATTAGGGGAATTAATCGCTTTATCTTTACTAATTTTAAGCGCTCTGGCAATGATTTGGCCCGGGTATTCAGTTTCTTTAATTAGAAGACTTCTACGAAGAATTGACAACATATTCAGCTATGAGGAAGAAGGAGTTAGCGGGTGGTCCTACATAATTTATACTTCTGAGTTAATTAGTAGGATAATTTCATTATTATTTAGAACAGTTGTACTACTCATTGGACTTTTCGTCATTTCATCTACTATGACTTCAGATTTGTATCTGATATTCAAATTATTCCTGCTCACAATTGGGACTTCTATGACTCTTCTTTCATTATTGGCGGTTATTGCCAGTGTTTGGTCGATTTTGAAATTGAGGCCTGAAGTAGGAGTTAGGCCATCTGAAGGATTCACAGAAGGAACCTCTTTAATCGTATCAATCATTTGCTATGTGACAGTTATAGGATGGATATTTAACAGTGGCTTCATAATAGGTTCAGTATGTTTACTAATGTCAGCCTCTGCTTTCAAAAGACTAATTGCAGGAGCATCCCAACTGACTCGTTTAACGAATATTAATGAAGACAGAGTCAAAAGAGTCGTAATGGGGAGGGACGGATGGATTCTTGTAACTTCAGTGTTAATGGTTGTCGTTTTCTTCACAATACCTTTTGAGATAGTCAACTCGTTTATTTTCTCCAATTATCCTTCACAGCAACCTTACAGAGCAGGCCTCAGAGCGGCTTTCTGGGGTAGTGTTTACGTTGTAGGTTACACAATGTTATTTGCAATCCCAGTTTCAATTGGAGGAGCTATTTGGTTAGAGGAGTATGCCCCAAAGAATTATTGGCAGTCAGCAATACAAACTCTTGTCACTAATCTAGCAGGAGTTCCGGCTGTTGTATTCGGCCTCTTCGGGCTTGCTCTTTGCTCATCCAGTTCAGGGTTTGGACTAGGCCTCGGCGGAACTATCTTGACTGCTGGGATAACTATGGCCACAATGGCTATGCCAACAATAGTTATTGCTAGCCAAGAAGCTCTCAGGGCTGTCCCGTCATCTCTACGTCAAGGAGCATTTGGAGTCGGTTGCACCAAGTGGCAGGTCATCAAGGACCATGTTTTTCCTCATGCTATGCCCGGGATGATGACGGGAACTATTTTAGCAATGTCGAGGATAATGGGTGAGGCTGCTCCACTGATACTCGTTGGAGCGGTAACTTCTGTGTTTCAAGAACCCGATCCATTCTATTACATCGACTACACGGTACTGCCTACTTTAGATGGTTTCATCGCCTGGATTCCAGGTCTTGAAGTAGCTCTGTCAGAGATTCCTATGTGGGCAGACAGGCCAATAATGACTGCCGACCCTACTTCGTTTACAAACTGGGGCTCCAATCCTAGTGGAAAGTATACTGTTCTTCCAGTACAGGTTTACACATGGACCGATCAGCCCGAAGAGGGATTCAAAGTCGCCGCAGCAGGGGCTTCCTTGGTACTTCTGGGTACTTTAATCATGGTGAACTCAGTAGCAATTTTGATAAGAGCACACTACAGAAAATTCTCGAATGCATAGATGGTGAATGAAATGAATAATCAAAACGAAAAAGAAAATAATAAAAATACAGTTAATAACGACAAATCATCGTTCGATATCGATAAGGACAGCATAGTTTCTACAAGTGATTTGAAAATCGATGGCACCCCTCATATCGAAGTTAGAGGACTTAACCTAAGATACGGATCAGCACAGGCAATTTATGATGTATCTGTACCAATTGAAAAGAATTCTGTAACTGCATTCATCGGGCCCTCTGGATGTGGTAAGTCAACCTTGTTAAGATGCCTCAATAGGATGAATGACCTTATTCCCATTTGTAATTATGATGGGCAGATAATCTACGATGGAGAAGACATCAATCAACCTTCTACTGACCTAGTCAGACTAAGGAGAAAGATAGGTATGGTCTTCCAGAAACCAAACCCGTTTCCTAAGTCAATTTATGATAACGTTGCCTACGGGGTTCAGTTACACTATAATCCATCAAGAAGAAAGATGAATGAAATTGTAGAAAATTCACTAATAAAATCCGCACTTTGGGGGGAAGTATCAGATAGACTCCACGAACTCGGCACTAGTTTATCTGGAGGTCAACAGCAGAGGTTATGTATAGCTAGGACAATTTCAGTTGAGCCTGATATAATCTTGATGGATGAGCCATGCTCCGCCTTGGATCCGATAGCTACTGCTAAGATTGAGAATCTAATTCTGGAACTCAAAGAGCATTTCACAGTAGTTATTGTCACACATTCTATGTCACAAGCACAGAGAGTTTCAGATTACACCGCTTTCATGTTTCTGGGGAGGCTTATAGAATTCGGAAAAACCAAGAAGATTTTCGATACTCCTGAGAAAGAATTAACTGAGAGATATATTACGGGAAGATTTGGGTAGGTGAAAGAATGGGACCAGTTAGAACGGGTTTAGATGAGCGATTAGATCAATTGAGAAACAATCTCTTAGAAGATGCTAGTGAATTAAAGAGAATTTATTCAATTTCGATTAATTCTCTAATCTCTTATGATGCCGAACATACAAATCAAGTATTGAAAGCAAGAGATGATGCGAGAAAGACTTTCTGGGAAAGGACCGGAGACATCCTACTTGTTTTATCCATGAACCAACCAATGATGGGTGACCTTCGGATGATATCTACATACCTTAGAGGCGCCGACACTATCGAGAGAGGAATAAGGCATGCCAGAGATATTTCACAAACGTCCTTGTTACTTCATAATGAGTTAGGAATTAATAATATACCTTCAAATCTTGTTAGCCTAATTCAAATGATGAATAATCAACTTATGGATTTGATATCGAATATCTTTGAGTCGGTAAATTCCAAATCTGATTTAAATATCGATTATGTTTCAAATAAATGGGAAGAGATAGGTAAAACTTGGGAAAATTGCCAAGATACTATCTCCGTTATACCTGGCACTGAAATTGGTAGTAAATCTGGAAGATTAAATTTGTTCAGAGCTATTTCCAGAATGGAAAGAACCGGCTATAATTTTGTTAGATTCGCAGACCATTGGCATCATGCACTAAATAATGAATGGATTTCAATTGAAAATTAAATAAATTTTGCATCAATTTCAGGTTCAGTTAAGAAATTGATTGACTAATCCTTGCTAATACTCTCATCCTTAACCTAACTGCTTAATCAAACCAGTTGAATTCATTAGGTATCCTGTCATTGCTCGATTTCCTAGACAATCAAAGCAGTAAATATAATCATTAGAACACTTCCATTATCAAAATTAATCGTAATTTTTTTTGAAAAAAAACCACAACATAATATGCAATGCGGTTTAGGGTTGTATATCCATTAATTGATGACTGGTTGGGGTTTAATATGTCAAAATCTGGAATATTGATTGCAGTTGAAGGAATGGACGGCTCTGGAAAGAGTACACAAGCAAAACTACTTTATCACTGGCTAAGAGCAAAAGGACTTCCAGTTTATCACACTGAATGGAACTCTAGTAAGATAGTTAAAGCTGCAACAAAACTAGGAAAACAGAATAAAAGACTCCTTCCTATGACGTTTCATTTAATTCATGCAGCAGATTTTGCGGATCGGTGGGCAAAGCAAATTGAGCCCGTATTAAAAATCGGTGGAATAGTAATATGTGATCGATACAAATACACTGCGATGGCTAGGGACGGATCTAGGGATGTTTCTCTAGAAACAATAGAACAAACATATTCTTTTGCTCGAGAACCTGATTTGACTATATATTTTGATGTACCTGGGGATATTGGTTATGAAAGAATAACCAAAGGTAGACCTTCACTAAAATACTATGAAGCGGGAATGGATATGGGCTGGTCTGATGATCCCTTTGAATCATATAGAATTTTTCAATCAAAAGTTTCAGATATTTATTCTAAGTTAGTACAAGAGGGCAGAATAATCCGTTTAGATGCAACAGGTTCTGTTCCGGAAGTACAAAAAAGAATGCGTACTTTATTTAATGAGAATATCGATATCTCAGAAATGACAATTATAGATCCTTCTGATCGTCTGGCTCAAAATTTAAGCCAGTCAGAATTTGATTGGTTAAGTTATACAGAAGGAGGAACTTAAGTAAATGTATCAAGGTAAATTAATTGTACTGGAAGGGCCAGATCAAGTAGGCCGAAGTTTACATGCAAGATTATTATCTGCAAGACTTGAAGCCCATGGTGTGGCAACTTTTACCATAGGACTTGCTCGTTCAACACTAATGGGTGAATTGTTAAAATCACACACTCATCATATTCACCAATTAAACTGGCGAACTAGGGCTCTTCTTTATGCAACAGATCTACATGATCAAATATTAAATGGAATAGAGCCACTTTTGGAAGCAGGATTCGTTGTGATTTCCGATAGGTACGATTTAACTCCAAAGATAAGAGAATCCGTTAGAGGAGGCGACCCTGATTGGATTAAATCTCTCTATTCAGAAATTCCAAAACCCGACTCTGTTATCATATTACATTGCGGTCCTAGAAGATTATTGAATAGAATAATGTTTGGTGAAAAACTAGAATCTCTGAATAATTTTGAGTCAGGAATGGATATGGGGATATCAACTTCTATTACGTCTTCATTCCTAAATTATCAGAAATTATTAAGAGATGAATTCACAAAAGCAGGTAAAGAAATTGATGCAACTTTAATACCGACAAGAGACAGTGTTGAAATCGTACACAATAAAATTTGGGAAAGTCTACAGCCAATAGTTGGAGATCTCATCCAACCGATTAATGATTCTTAATTCATACTTGAAGCTATAAAATCTGTCTGTGTCAAATAAAATAAGAGTCCAATACCGGCAAAAATCATCATCCAAGATCCTGTCGCCTTAACAATTCCTGTATATCTCTTCAATATTTGTATTACTGATTTTCTACCTGAACTAACTAAAACTGTTACGATTATCATTAGAGACATTACTGATAGTACTAATCCAAACATCCCTGAGAGGACTGCTGGCTCTCCTATAGTGATAAGCCAGGCCAAGAAAGGAAATACGGCAGCAGCAGTACAATCTA
>MDTB01167332.1_pt1 | contig 14526 bp, 10 predicted proteins | sample 811161 | NCBI WGS metagenome assembly MDTB01 (sample SAMN05326650, study PRJNA326480) | marine metagenome | isolation source: seawater | place: Mediterranean Sea | collected 2009
AACCCCAAAGAGGTTTTCTAGTATTATTGGCCACAACTTCTGCAACTATACCCATTCCTGGTAATATCAAAACATAGACCTCAGGATGAGCTAAAAACCAAAATAAGTGTTGCCACAACAAAGGACTTCCACCCCCCGCAACATCAAGTGGTGAACCAGCATGTACTAAGCCTGAAGGCAAGAAAAAGCTTGTAGCAAATTCCCTATCCATTAATTGAAGTATAGCAGCAGCTTCAAGAGGAGGAAAAGCTAAAACTAATAAAAATGCTGTGACTAATTGAGTCCAAACAAAAAACGGTAGTCTCATCCATGTAAGTCCTTTAGGCCTTAGCTGCACGATAGTTACTATAATATTCATAGAACCCATCAATGATGAAGTAATCAAAAATATCATTCCAAGAAGCCAAACTGTTTCACCATTGTCAGCTACTACCGCAAGTGGAGGATACATTGTCCAACCAGAAGCCGCAGGACCAGTAGGCATAAAAAAGCTCGCGAACATGATAATTCCACCAGCTAAATAAGTCCAATAGCTTAGCATATTAAGCTTTGGAAATGCCATGTCTGGTGCACCTACTTGAAGTGGAACTAAATAGTTTCCAAATGCACCGGCTACCATTGGAACCACTCCTAAAAAAATCATTATAGTACCATGCATCGCTCCGAATGCATTATATTGATCTGGAGATAATAACCCATTCTCGCTTAATAAAAATCCAATAAATGGAACCGGGGTGTCTGGAAAGGCTAGCTGGTATCGCATAACGGCCATTAACAAGAACCCAATTAAAAGGAATACTAGACTTGTAACCCCATATTGAATTCCAATTACTTTATGATCTTGAGAAAATATATATTTAGAAACAAAACTTTCTTCATCATGGTCATTTTGACTCAATCAATACTCCTAAAATAGATTTAAAAATTATCACTAAATTTTTAAACGTAATGTTTAAAATACTTAAAAATTATCAATAGAAAATTTAAGAGAGAATTTTCTTTCAATAAAAGATATATCCGAGTGAATTATAATTTACTTAGAGAATAAAATTTTGCTCAATAATGTATAGTATTAGTAATAATGGAAGATAAAATACTGTTGTTTTAAGCAGAATTTTTGCCGTTCTTCCATTTTGCTTTAAAATTAATCCCATACTTGAAAAAAAGAATATCATACCTAGTATCATGGCGCTAGCTAAATAAAAAGTACCCGCAATCCCCACCATAGTAGGTAAAATACTGTAGTAAATCATTAGAAAAGTAAAAATAAAAATATAAAGGCGGAATACTGTTATTTTTTTTTCGCCAGTGTACATTTTAAACCCCCCTTTTTTATAATCTTTTCTATAAATCCATGCTATAGATAAAAAATGTGGAATTTGCCATGCAAATAAAATTGCAAATAAAATCCATGCTTCTTTAGAGAGCTTACCTGTTGCTGCTAGCCATCCGCCAAGCGGAGGGAGTGCACCAGGAAAAGCTCCAACGAGAGTATTTAATGGCGTTTTCCTTTTTAAAGGAGTGTAGATAAATAGATATAAAACAAGAGTTAATGCTGATATAATAGCTGTACCTTTATTAACTAAGAACCAAAATAGAGCTAGACCAATTGATGACATCAAAACTCCAAAAATCAATCCTGCCTTTGCACTTATTGTTCCTGATGGTATTGGTCTATTTTTTGTTCGATCCATCAACTTATCTAAATCAGCTTCGATATATTCATTTAAAGCTGCGACACCACAAGATGAAAAAAGTGCTCCCAATACCAATGATATTATAAAAATAGGTTCATAGCTAGAAATTGACTGATTTAATTTTACTATGCCTGCATAAAATCCAAACCAAGTAGAAATTAATACCATAAGTGTAATTTCTGGTTTGGATAAATGAAAAAATGCTTTAATTAATTTTATTTTAAACTCTCTATTCTTTTATAATTGTGAAATAATTTAACCACATAATTTACCATTTAACTTAAATTTATTAATAAAGCTAAAATTTGTAAATTCTATTTGTTGGTGGGAGTATTTCCTAACTCTTAAATTTAAGTATCTGATAATGTATAAATTTCAATTTTTTAGGAGAAAATAAAAATCATGTTTAATTTCAAAAATAGTGTGGTACTAATTTTAGTAATGTCTCTTGCTTTAAGTGGAACAATTACTGGAACTGTAACTTTTGAAGGTAAAGCACCAAAAAGAAAAAAATTAAAAATGAATGCTGATCCTGTGTGTGGCTCTGCTCATAAAACACCAGTATTAGATGAAAAATTAATTTTAAATGAGAAAAATCAAATTAAAAACGTTTTAGTTTGGGTTGAAGGTGCAAAAGGAAGTTCACCCAAATCAGCTGCAGTACTTGACCAGAATGGCTGTATTTACAGCCCGCATGTTTTAGGGATACAGAAAGGTCAGGACTTATTAATCAAAAATAGTGATGCTACATTACACAATATTCATTCAATGTCAAAAACAAACTCTTCATTTAACTTTGCAATGCCTAAAGTTGTTAAGGAAAAAACTGTGTCTTTTAATAAAGTTGAAGAGCCTTTTGCAATTAAATGTGATGTACATCCTTGGATGAAATCTTATGTTTCTGTTTTTGACCATGGTTTTTTTGCTGTAACTGATGAAAATGGAGACTATACTATTGAAGGAGTACCTGCAGGTGAATATGAAGTCGTTGCTTGGCAAGAACGATTTAAAATGAAAGGTACCTTAACTCAAAAAGTTAGTGTAAAAGATGGATCTACTACAGCTGATTTCACATTTAAAAAACCATCAAAAAAGAAGAAGTAAAGATAATTAATAAAATATTACAGGGATGGGGTAGGTAAGCTTACCCCATTTTTTATGTCATCATATTCTGGTAAATATCATTCAAAACTATATTATTGGTCTGTTATGACCACTACTTGTACATTCATCCTTATTTTTATTGGTGGACTAGTAAAAAGTACTGAGTCAGGCTTATCTGTACCTGATTGGCCTACAACTTTCGGAGAAAACATGTTTTTATTCCCCATCTCTAGTATGGTTGGAGGTATTCTATATGAGCATGGACACCGATTATTTGCATCTTTAGTAGGTTTTCTTATTTTAGTGCAAACAATTTGGATTTTATTTATAGAAGAGCGTTTGTGGGTTAAAAAATTAAGCGGAATTACATTGACAGCTGTTATTATTCAAGGTATGCTTGGCGGCCTGACTGTCCATTATTTACTACCTGTTTGGATATCAGCATCACATGGTACAATTGCACAAACAACACTATGCTTAACACTGTTAATTAGTGTAGTAACTTCTAAAATATGGATTCAGCATTCTAAACAAATAATTAATGCTAAGATATTTAAAGTATCTTCAATTGTAACTGCCTTAATATGGATCCAACTAGTACTAGGTGCTGTCATGCGTCATTCTGAAGCTGGTCTAATGGCATTTGACTTTCCATTGATGAACGGAGATTTATTTCCTTCTGTTGATAAAATACATGATTATAATGAGATTAGAAATGATTTTATTTGGAACAACATTGATGATGCTGACTCAGCCTTAACTCAAATACATGTTTTAGATGAGCACTTAGAAGCAATTACTCCTTTCAAAATGTTAATCCATTTTGCACATCGTTTTTGGGCTTTTATAGTTTTCTGCGGAATAATCTACTTATCCTATTCTGTGCTTAAGTTTTCAAGTAATAGTGATATTATGAAAATTTCAGTAGCATTTTTATTATTCGTAGCTACAATGCAAATAACCTTAGGAGTATTTTCTGTTTGGTCTATTAGAGATATTTTAATTACTACATTACATGTAGGTAATGGTTCTTTAGTTTTAGCTACAAGTTTTTATATTACAATTTGGGCTTGGCGACTAAAGAATTAATATATCATCTATTTAAAATTTTCCCAATAAATATCATACGTTTCATATTCATATTTAGATCCTTTAGGGACATCAACCGAAATAGTAAAAGTACCAATATCACCTGGATTTAATGCACTATCAGTTATAACACCATTAGAATACTTAATTTTTGAACCGTCAACAAATGCTGAGTCAGACGCTATTAACTTTGTATTCTCATCCCAAATCTTAAATATAATCCTAACAAAATCAGCTTTATGTTTACCATTATTAACAAGTTTACCGGAATAAATAAACTTTTGTCCTTCATCACGTCGTTCTGGACCACTAAATGTTCCATCCATCTTAACTTCTGGGGCCGGTGCAGAAACTTCAGTATATTCTTCTATGGTTGTCTTGTCTAATGTAATTTGACCAAGTTGAGTTTCTACGGTCATTTTTTCTGAGTCTTCTTTTAAGATATTACCATGAACAATAGTTCCATTTGAAAGCGTGATTCTATGCTTTAAATGAGGAGTTTTTATAATTTTAAGCATATCTGTATTTACATTTGGTACTGAAACTCTAGTTTCGTATTCCACTATTCTAGCTTTCAACTCGTTCATTTCACGTCTTAAATCATCAAGTGATTCTTTAAGAGGATAAAATGAACCAGACATAACTAAGTTAGTTTCTACAACTTGAACTTCAGGATCATCTTCAAATGGAGTCTCACCTATTTCTTTTTCAATCTCTTCTACTGTGCCTAATTCATTGACATCAGAATTTAAATTTACTTCTGGAGAAGGTTCATTTTTTCTAAACAATGAGCACCCTGATAAAAAAAGTAAAATTAAAAATAAATATAAAAACTTTTTCATTAGTTAATTTCTCCTTTACCTGAATAAGCCTTGTAAGCTGCTATTCTAAGGTCATTTTTATATTCATCAAATTTTTTCATTTTGTTTAACATATCTATTATTTCAGGATAAAACATATAATTTTTCGGATGCTCTAAAATTGCAATTATTTCAGGTATCACAGAGACGTCATTAAAATCGGTCACTGCCTGCAACGCTCTTAAGCGCATATTTTGAGGATAATCTTCTGATTTGACAATTTCTTTAAGAGGTGCCAATAAACTTGGATCCTTAAATTCTGCAACAGCAAGTAATAAATGATTGAGTAGTTTAGAATATTCTGCTTTACCTTGATTATAAGCAGTTAAAATAGACGTTAAAATTTGACTTTCTTCAATATCTCCCATTGCCTGCAATGCAAATTCTTTTGCTTTTAAATTAGATTTAGGGTCACCTAACATATCAATAAAGTAATTAGTTACTTCAGGACCCTCTTTTTTACTCAATACATCAATTGATAAGCTCCTAACCCCTATATCGAAATTTTCATTTCTTGAAATATCAATTAACCAAGGAATGACTTTTGAATCTTCCATAGATCCAAGTGTATAGGTTAACAAAGAATCCATTTTAATTTGTTGTCTTTTATTTATTTCATAAAGCTCCAATAATGTAGTAACAGCGTCCTGAGTACCTACACTATTAATTGCAGACATATAAGCTTCTCTAGTTTCAAAAATTTTATCTTCTGTGACCATTAAACCTTTTGTTAGATAGGGATTTGAATATTCGTTTCCAAATTCTTTCAAGATATTTACTGCTTGAATCATGAGTTCAAGATCAATTAAACCACTCTCACCTACTGTTTGTTGAACTGCCTCAATAGTCATAGGATGACGACTATCTCTAAGAGCACTGAGCGCAGCCATTCTAACATCAGATGCTTGTGCTTGGTCTTGAAAAATTTTAACTAATTCAGCAATAGAATCTTCTTTTCCATTTATATAAGCCAACCGATGTTTCTCAACTTCTTCTAATGAAAACACAGTACTATTTGCTGCACAGCCCCAAAAGAAAAATAATACTAATAATGTAATTATATGGTTTTTATACATATTAAAATTCCATTTTATTTTTTTAATTAATTGAATCAAGAAGTTTCTTCCCAATTTAATTGTCTCCAACCCTTATCATCTCGAATTGTTACGGAGAAATGTTTTATCCAATCTCCCATCCAAATCAACCGATTTTTATGAAATTCATTTATACCTATTCTATGGTAATGCCCAACTAAAACAGTATCAATATTTTTATTAAACTGAGAATGTGCAAAATTTGTAATATCATCTACTACATCAGCATTCTCATTGTACCCATCATTAAAATGACGGCTTGTTTTGGATATCTTACTTGCAAGTTTACATCCAATTTTGGTTCGAAGTAAACCAAAAAGAAAGATAGATATAGGATGTCTAATAATTTTTTTCATCAAGCGATAACCATAATCATTTTTTAATAACCCATCACCATGAGTTACTAGAATTTTCTCATTTCCTATGCTAAATTCTAAATTTTCTGGATATACTTTAGCATTAAATTTATCGCAAAAATAACCAAAATCCCAAAAATCATGGTTCCCTAACACATAATGTATTTCTATACCACTTAAATTTAAATCAGTTAATGCATCAAAAATACTTTCATAGCCTTGAATTTGATTTTTCCTATAGTCAAACCAAAAGTCTAAAAAATCACCTCCAATTACTAAAGTACCCTTTGTTTCTTTTATTTTTTCAAATAATCGAAAAATGAGTTCTCGCCGATATTTTTCATTATGATAGTTGAAAAATTGAAAATGATTATCGGAAATAAAATAAACAGGTGTGTTCATTTATTTAAATTACGGGCTTTAATAAATAAAAACATAGTAAATACACAAAGAAACAAAATAATCTCAAATCAAAATTAAAATAATGCTTAGTTTAATATAATATCCTAAGTACAAAATTTATATTAATTCAGAATAATTTTATGATTAAAAACCTAATAAAAATAATTTTTACATTTTCACTATTGATTGGTCAATTTGGACAAAATATTGTTCAATATGACAATTTTGAATGGTATTATATCCAATCTAACCATTTTGATATTTATTATTATGCAGATGGAAAACCAAATGCAGAATATGTCGCATTCGAATCTGAAAAAGCATATAAAAATATTTCTAAATATTTAGATTGGGACTTAACAAATAGATATTCAATTATAGTATATAATTCACACAATGATTTTCAACAAACAAATGTAGTGGATTCATACATGTACGAAGGTATTGGAGGTGTTACAGAATTATATAAAACAAGAGTTGTAATACCATTTGATGGATCTCACAAAGAATTCAAGCATGTAATCCATCACGAATTAGTACATGTATTTATTAATGATTATATGTATGGAGGTAGTTTGCAAAATTTAATTACAAAGCAAATTAACTATATTATTCCACTTTGGATGAATGAAGGTTTAGCTGAACATTTATCGGGCGATTGGAATACAAGTTCGGATATGTGGATTAGAGATATTGTTATTAACTATGGTCAACTACCTCAATTTAATCAGCTAAATGGGTATTTAGCATATCGAGGGGGTCAATCTGTTTGGCGATTTATAACTAAAAAATGGGGTGAAGAAGCCATAGCTGAAATATTTTTTCAAATTAAAAGGAAAAAAAGTGTTGAGGCTGGCGTATTTGAAGCACTTGGGATGAATTTATCGGAAATCAACACCCAATGGCACGATTATATTAAAAAAACTTATTTCCCTGAAATTACCAATAAACAAAAATTATCTGAATTTTCTAGAAGACTTACAAATAATAAAAAGTTAAATAATAGTTATAATATTGCTCCTGTAATTTCTCCGGATGGTAGTAAAGTTGCAATTTATTCAAATAAAAATGGAAATATGGCTTTATATATTATTTCCGCAGAAACTGGTAAATTTTTAGAAAAAATTATTCAAGGAGAAAGAAACTCGGAATACGAGGAGCTCCATATTTTAAAACCCGGAATTTCATGGTCACCCAATGGCAATGAGTTAGTTTTTTCTGCTAAATCAGGAAAATCAGATGCTCTTTTTATTTATAATTTCGAATCTAATAAAACAGAGAAATTTAGATTAGGACTTGAAGGTATATTTAGACCAAACTGGAGTCCTTTAGGACATGAAATAGCATTTATTGGAAATAATGGTACTAAAAGTGATATTTATATTTTTGATATACAATCACATAAAACTACTAATTTAACAGAAGATTGGTTTTCTGACGACCATGTATCTTGGAGTCCAAATGGATTAGACTTATTCTTTATTTCTGATCGACAAAACTATCTAAATCAATCTAACCCTAATTCAATTAAAGAACATTTTATTGAACAGATGGATATTTATTCAATTTCTCGTGAAAATGGTAAAATTTCAAGGATTACTGATACAAAGTGGAATGAAGCATATCCAGTAATGACATCTGATGAAAATTTAGCTTTTGTTTCAGATCAAAGTGGTATTAATAATATTTATATAATAAATAAAGATTTAGAAAAGCCAAGGGCAATAACAAATGTATTAACAGGAATTTCACAATTAAGCTGGAATTCTGATTATACTCAACTTGCTTATGCCGGCTTTGAAGAAAGTGGGTATGATATTTATTTGTTTGTTAATCCATTAGATAACCTTAAAAAAGAATTAACACCAAAAACACTTTCTTGGATAAATGAAAAGCCTCAAAATGAACTAAGGCTCTCAAAGACTAGAAAAAACAATAAAGATTTAAGTGATCAGTTTAGGAACTTTATTTTTGAAAGGGGACAAAAAACTAAACCAATAGAACAAAAAGATATTGAATTACCTGATTCAACTCGATTAAGCACAGATGGAAAATATATCGAAAAAAAATATTTAACACGATTTTCATTGGATTTAGCTCAAGGTTATGCTTCATATAATTCTCTTTATACTCCAAAAGCAATGGCATCATTTTTATGGAGCGATATTCTAGGTGATCACAAAGTATATCTTGGTACACAAATGCAAATAACCTCCTTAAAAAACTCCGATTATTATTTGTACTACAGATATTTACCGCATAAAGTCGATTATAATTTTTTATTTCATCATACTGCAATAAATTTTCTGGATGTTAATTTCCGTAATACCTTCATTGACTTAAATGGAAATGAAGAAAGAGAGACTGAAGAACCAGTATATTATCAATCCTATTTGAGGCAGTTGATGATTAATGGTACTGCATCATATCCTATCTCTAGATTTTACCGATATGACTTAAATATGAGATTTAGTCGTGTTTCAAAAGTATCGTTATGGGAAGTGGGTCAGACTAACTATGGCATAACTGTTGAAGAACGATCAGATGAAATATTTGGCTCAACATTATCAACATTCATTCCCTCTATAAGTATCGTATGGGATAATACGTTATGGAACTATATATTCCCAAGCAGAGGTTCTCGTTTTAATATCACACTAAAAGGTAGTCCTAAAATAGCTGATAATGGTATTTCTTTTCAATCACTAATATTAGATTATCGAAAATATTATCCAATTAAAAATGGTATTAGCCTAGGAGGAAGAATTTATTCAGGCTATAGCCATGGTGATAATGCTCAGCTATTTAAAATGGGTGGAATACCTTGGGTATTTTCTTCTTATGGCTCCAGTTATTATGCACAAAATAATGACTATGATTTAGAATCTGTATATTTCTCTGAATATGTTATGCCTCTACGCGGTGCTCAAATTAATCAAAAATATGGATACGGTACCTTTTTATTAAATATGGAAGTTCGATTACCTTTATTAATTTACTATTTTCCAACTATTAAATATTTAGGACAAATAAGCGCAGTTGCTTTTTCTGATTTTGGATTTACATGGAATAATCGTTTACCTGATTGGACCGAAACATATTGGAATAGTGAAAATAATGAAGGATTTGTTTGGACATATGGAATTGGTCCTCGCTTTATATTTCTTGGACTTCCATGGCAATTAGATTACGCCTGGAATCTAAATCCATTCAAGAATGAGTCTAGTAAACGATCTTGGTTTTTATCAATTGGTCTTGATTTTTAATAAAAGATGACTTTTTGAAAATATTCAATTTAAAAAAAACCTGTAAAGATACAAAAGCGCGTACAGGTATTTTATATACCAATCATGGTGAAATAAAAACTCCATTTTTTATGCCTGTCGGGACTTATGGGGCCGTAAAAACACAATCTCCTGAGGAAATCAATCAGCTGCCTAGTAATATTTTACTAAGTAACACTTATCATTTATTTCTACGTCCAGGAACTGAAATTTTAGAAAAAGCTGGCGGATTGCATAAATTTATGAATTGGAATAAAATAATCTTAACAGATTCTGGTGGATTTCAAATCTTTAGTTTAAAGGGTTTTCGAAACATTACGGAGGAAGGTGTTACATTCCAGTCTCATTTAAACGGTGAAAAACATCACTTGACTCCAGAATCTGTAGTTGACATTCAACGCTCAATTGGATCAGACTTCATGATGATGCTTGATGTTTGTCCTTCAGGGGATGCTGACCAAAAAACTTGGATTAAAGCGCTAGAAACAACAACTAGATGGGCAAAAAGAGGTATGATTCACTACCGAAATACAGAACCATTATATGGTCATAAACAAATTTTAATACCTATTGTCCAAGGAGGTACTAATCTAGATTTAAGGAAACGGTCAGCTGAAGAGTTAATGGAATTAGATGCAGAAGCTTATGCTGTAGGAGGCTTAGCCGTTGGCGAGCCAAAACCTGAAATGCTAAATATAACAGAATTGATGGGTGAAATTTTACCAAAAGAAAAATCTCGCTACTTAATGGGTGTTGGCACACCAGCAGATTTAGTTAGATGTGTTGCCAGAGGAATTGATATGTTTGACTGTGTAATACCTACAAGAAATGCTAGAAATGGACAAGTATTCACACTTAATGGAAAAATAAATATTCGTAATGCAAGATATAAATCAGACTTATCACCTATTGATGATACGGGATTTGCACCTATGTCAATGCAATACTCGAAGTCATATTTACACCATTTATTTAGAACAAATGAAGTTTTAGGATTAAGAATTGCAACCCAACAAAACTTAAGATTATATATGTATATAATGGAAGAAATACGAAAAGCAATTTTTAATGATAATTTTAAATCATGGGCAAAAGATTTTTTATTTCGTTATGATGGTGACTCAATTTAAATAAATAAAATATTAAAAGTAATTTTAAAATAAAATTAAAGATTTAATTAAACAAATAACCTATAATTAAACTTTATTTTAATATCATTTTTAAAATAATTATAAATCCTAGTTCTAATAATAATCGTAAATTTATATGCTATTTTGGAGTATAAATTGTTAAAAAGAAGCCATAATTGTGGTGAATTAAGAAAAAAAAATGTAGGTAATGAAGTTATCCTAAATGGTTGGATTTCAAAACGCCGTGATCATGGAGGGTTAATCTTTATTGATTTACGTGACCGGTACGGCAAAACTCAAATTATATTCAATGAAGAAATTCAGCCTGATGCCTATAATCAAATTTTCAGATTAGGCCTAGAAGATGTTATTGGTGTAAAAGGAAAAGTTATCCTTAGACCTGATGATGCAATTAATTCTGACATTTCAACGGGTGAAATCGATATTGAAGTTATTGAAATCCAAGTATTTAATGAAGCGGACCAAATGCCGTTTAATGTAAATGACCGTAATTCAGCATCTGAAGACCATCGCTTAAAATTTCGTTACCTTGAACTTCGTACAAAAGAAATGCAAGAAAATCTGAAACTTCGACACGAAACTGCTCAAATTACACGCAAATTTCTGCATGAAAAAGAATTTATCGAAGTGGAAACACCTATTTTAATGAAATCAACTCCAGAAGGTGCGCGAGATTTTTTAGTTCCAAGTCGTTTGCATAAAGGAAAGTTTTATGCACTACCTCAATCACCACAAACTTATAAGCAGCTTTTGATGGTTTCTGGGATAGACAAGTATTTCCAGATTGTAAAATGTTTTAGGGATGAAGATTTCAGAGCTGATAGACAACCTGAATTCACTCAAATTGATATTGAAATGTCGTTTATTCAACAGGATGATATTATTAAAATCGGAACAGATTTAACTCGCAAGATATGGTCTGAGACTATTGGAATAGAATTACCAAATAAATTCCCCGTAATGACTTATCAAGATGCATTAGAAAATTATGGAATTGATCGGCCAGACACACGTTTTGGGATGTTACTCCAAGAATTTTCTGAATTTGTTCAAAAATCTAATTTTAATGCATTCAAAACAGTCTTAGATAATGATGGTAGAGTTAAGGCAATTGTTGCCTCAGGATGTGCAAAATACAGTCGTAAAATTATTGATGAGCTTACAGATTTCCTTAAGCAATATCATAATGCTAAAGGTTTGGCTTGGATGAAATCCACCAATGGTGATCTTGAGGGCGGAATTAGCAAATTTTTCAATGAAGATTTACGACAAGAAATTATAAAATCTTGCAATATTAATGATAATGATATAGTTTTTATTGTTGGTGATAAATCAAAAATTGTATTTTCTGCATTATCAGCATTAAGATTAGAAATTGCAAAACGAGAAAATCTTATTGATCAAAATATCTGGGCTCCGATTTGGATAGTTGATTTTCCTCTTGTTGAATGGAATGAAGATGAAAATAGATTTGATGCTCTTCACCATCCGTTTACCTCTCCAAATTTTGATGACATTGATAAAATGGACTCTAATCCTGGAAATGTCCGGTCATTAGCTTATGACATTGTGATGAATGGTTACGAAATTGGTGGTGGCTCAATTCGTATTCATTCTTCTGAACTTCAGGCTAAAATATTTAATTTATTAGGAATAAGTAATGAAGAGGCTGAAGAAAAATTTGGCTTCCTAATGAATGCATTTAAATATGGCGCACCTCCACATGGTGGAATGGCATTTGGTTTTGACAGAATTGTAATGCTTCTTGCAAATTGTAGTCAAATCAGAGATGTAATTGCATTTCCAAAAACAACTTCTGCTATATCATTAATGGATAACTCGCCTGCAAATGTTGATAAAAATCAGTTGAAAGATTTACATTTAGAAATTATTCGGACTTAATTCTGAACAAATTTAAAAAAACACTTTCTATTTCTGGCGTTGACTCATTAAGCTTTTATGGAACAAATGATTACAATATTAAGCTTCTTGATGAAAATTTTAGTGGAAAATTAACAGCGCGAGGGAATAAAATTCATCTTGAAGGTCAGCCTGCTGATGTTGAAAGGATAGAATCCGTTATAGCTGAAATGCTTGTTACTATCAATAAGAAAGGGTTTGTTGATGTAGAAGATGTCAAGACATTACTTAACTTCTCAGAAGTAGAAAATCAAACTTTACAAAAAAATGGTGAAGACTTACCGGTTATTCTTTACACACACAAGGGCGCAGTAGTAGCAAAGACAAATGGTCAGAAAAAATATTTTAAAGCTGTAAAAGAAAATGATATTGTTTTTGCAATTGGTCCTGCAGGAACGGGAAAAACTTATCAAGCAGTTGCATCTGCAGTTTCAGCGTTAAAAGATGGTCTAGTTTCTAAAATTGTAATTACACGCCCCGCTGTTGAGGCAGGTGAACGACTTGGATTTCTCCCAGGAGATTTAAAAGAAAAAGTAGATCCATATTTAACGCCACTTTATGATGCATTAGGTGATATGTTGACACCTGAAAAACGTCGTACATATATTGAACAAAGAATTATTGAAATTGCGCCTCTTGCATATATGAGGGGACGAACTCTACACAACTCCTTTATGATTCTAGATGAAGCACAGAATGCAACAAGTACTCAGATGAAAATGTTTTTAACCCGTTTAGGTGTAACCTCCAGAGCTATAATTACAGGCGATATAACACAAATAGATCTTCCAAAAAATGAAAGTTCGGGGTTAATTGATGCTCATAATAAATTAAAATCAATTAAGGGGATAACATTTGTAGAATTTGATTCTAGCGATGTTGTTCGTCATAAATTGGTGAGAGAAATAATTGAAGCCTACGCAAATGGCGAGAAAAAAGGAAAGTAAATGAGTAGAGAAGTTTTTATTTTATCTTATGCAAGAACACCAATTGGAGCATTTCAAGGTTCATTAAAAAATGTTTCTGCACCAAATTTAGGTTCAATTGCAATTAAAGGTGCGTTAAAAAAAGGTGACATTTCACCAAACGATGTTAAAGAAGTAATTATGGGAAATGTTCTTTCTGCAGGTATTGGACAAGCTCCAGCAAGACAGGCCTCAATTTACGCAGGTCTTCCTGAAAATATTGAATGTTTGACTATTAATAAAATGTGTGGTTCAGGACTAAAAGCTATAATGCTAGGTGCGCAATCTATTGCTTCTGGTGAAGCTGATGTTATAGTTGCAGGAGGAATGGAAAGTATGAGTAATACACCATATTACTTGCCAAAAGGACGATTGGGACATCGCTTAGGCCACGGTCAAGTTATAGATGGTATAATCCATGATGGTTTATGGGATGTTTATAATGATAAGCATATGGGTAATTGTGCAGAAATGTGTGCAGAAAAATTTAGTTTTTCGAGAGAAGACCAAGATAAATATGCAACAGAATCTTATAAAAGAGCATTAAATGCAATTGAGAGCGGTATATTTAATAATGAAATTATGCCAGTAGAAATTCCACAGA
>MDTB01192256.1_pt1 | contig 14526 bp, 10 predicted proteins | sample 811161 | NCBI WGS metagenome assembly MDTB01 (sample SAMN05326650, study PRJNA326480) | marine metagenome | isolation source: seawater | place: Mediterranean Sea | collected 2009
ATAAATTTTATAAATATAAAGATTTATAATGATTTACCAACAGTTTTTGGTAATGGAGAAAGCTTCTATTCTTTATATCAAGATCTTCAAAATATAAGGTTTCCTATAGAAAAAATAAAATCTTTTTATTTTTTCGAATCTAACAGGTGGGATTTAGTTATGCATGATGGTAAAGTTATTAAACTGCCAATTAGAGATTACCTCTCTAGTTTAAAAAATTTTATGTTATCAAAAGCTAATAGCAATTTTAACAACTACAAAATATTTGATTATAGAATTAAAGACCAGCTGATTTTAAATTAGTGTATGCAAACAGATATCCCAACCCTTTTTGTTGAAATAAATGATTTAAATTATAATTTTGTTGTCGGCAAATATGATGAAAACCAAAACTTAAAGATTATAGAAAAAATCATTACACCTAATGAAGGAATTCAAAAGAATAAATTTATAAATATTGAGCTAGCACAGAAATCAATTAAAAAAAATATTCGAGTTATCGAAGATAAGATAAATTATGTCTTTAAAGAAGCAATTGTTATTATAGATACTTTTGAAAATTCTTGTATTAATATTTCTGGATTCAAAAAATTAAATGGATCTCAAATTTTAAAAGAAAATATTTCTTATATTTTAAATTCACTTAAATTAGCAATTTCAGAAAATGAAAAAAAGAAAACTATTTTACATATTTTTAACTCTAAAAGTGTTTTGGATGGAATTTGTATTGAAAATCTTCCAATAGGTTTGTTCGGAGACTTCTATAGTCATGAGCTTACATTTTTTTTAATTGATAACAATGATGTCAAAAATTTAAAAAAAATATTTAATAAAAATAACTTAAGTATAAAAAAAATATTAATAAAAAACTTCATAGAAGGTACACAAATAATTAATCAGAATAACAATAAAGTTGAGACTTTTTTTAAAATTAAAATAAATAAAAACAAATCCCACATAAGTTTTTTTGACAAAGCTTCATTTAGATATGAAGAATATTTCAATTTTGGCACAAGTATAATCTTAAAAGATATAGCTAAAGTTTGTTCTATCAAAAATGAAACTATTATAGAAATTTTATCAAATAATCTTTTTAAAAATAATAAATTAGAAGATGATAGTGAATTTTTAGAAGAAAAATATTTTACTAAAGAAAGTTATAGAAAAATAAGAAAGAAATTAATTATAGATATAGTTAACGCAAGAGTTGAAGAGATTGTTAATATTATTTTGAATAGAAATATTAATATAAAGTCTCTTCAACAAAATAATGCAGTAATCTTTATTATTATCGAGGATCAGCTTATTTTTGATAATTTTCAGAAAAATTTTAAATTTTATATTTCTCAAAAATACAATTTTGTCTCGTATTTAATTGACAATTTTCAAATAGACTCAACAATTATGAGTGCAGCCTATTTGTCTGCCTATGGCTGGAAAAAAGAAGCAATACCTGTCGCTCAAACAAAAAACTCTTTAATTACTAGGATTTTTAAGTCTATATTTGAGTAATTCTTGTTATTTTTGGAAACATTTTTTGTTTTAATTAGAATTAATCTATTCTGTATATAAGTTTCTATGCCTCAACTTAATCAAAAAACTATCAATGACACAATTAAATTTCAAGGAGTTGGTTTACATAATGGTATAAATGTTAATTTAACTGTAAAACCAGCAAAAGAAAATTTTGGAATAAAATTTTGCAGAACTGATATCAGCAATGAAAACTTAATAGAGGCTAATTATCAAAATGTTGTAGAGCCTGTTCTTTGTACTAAGATTAAGAATGATAAAGGTACTACAGTATCAACAGTTGAACATTTAATGGCAGCTTTTTTTGGCGAAGGTATTGATAACGCCTTAGTCGAGATCGACTCTTCCGAAGTACCAATATTAGATGGATCTGCAAGTGAATTTGTGGATGCCATAAGATCTGTTGGCTTAAAAGAACAAAAGGAATTAAGAAAATTTATAAAAGTACTAAAGAAAGTAGAAGTTAAAGAAGGTTCAAAATATATATCTATAGAGCCACTTGATAATGATTTAATAGTAGATTTTGAAATAGTTTACAGCAATCCACTAATAAGGACTAGAAGAAAAGAATTTAAACTTAGCGATGGAGACCTAACTAACATTTATAATTCGAGAACTTTTTGTTTATACGAAGATATTGATTTCATAAAAAGTCAAGGATTAGCTAAAGGAGGCTCGCTTGAAAATGCTATTGTTGTTAAAGGAAATGAAATATTAAATGATGATGGTTTAAGAAATAGACATGAATTTGTTTATCATAAAATTTTAGATTGTCTTGGAGATTTAATGTTATCTGGGTATAGAATTTTTGGTCATGTGAAAACTTCTCAGGGAGGACATGCTTTGACAAATAAATTGCTGCTTAAGCTTTTTTCTGAAAAATCTAATTGGTCATTAGAAAGCGGGAATTCATCAGAAAAAAATAATCAGATTGAAGAATCATTAAAAAAAACGTTTGCAGCGAGCATTTAGCAAGACAAAATTTTACCTAGTATAGTTTATTTGATATGTATAGAAAATGTATCATAAATTAATTTTCATAATATTAATACTTTTCGTTGCTGCTAGTTGTGCAAAAAAAGAAGAAGCTTATGAAACTAAAAATAAGGCTGATCCGTATAAATTATATGAAGAAGGCTTTAATTCATTTAGTAAAGGTGATTATTATTATGCAGAAAAAAAATTTTCTGAGGCAGAATTAAATTTTAAAATTGTAGAATTTGCCGCCAAATCAGCAATAATGTCCAGCTATTCATTATATGGAATAAATTTTTACTCCGAAGCCCTAGAAAACTTAGATAGATATTTAAGGAAGTATCCTGCAGATAAAAATATTATGTACGCACATTATTTGATCGCAATAATACATTATGAACAAATTTCAGATGAAAAGAAAGACCTGAAACCATTGTTAGAAGCTAATAAAAAAATTGATTTTTTCGTACAAGAATATCCTAACTCAGACTACGCTATGGATTTAAAGTTTAAAAAAGATTTAATTCAAAATCAACTTGCTGCAAAAGAGCTATATGTGGCTAAATATTATATTTCTATACAAAAATGGGTTCCTGCAATTAATAGATTAAAAAATATAATAGAAGATTATGAAAAGACAGTATTTGTAGAGGAAGCACTCCATAGATTGGTAGAAATAAATTATTATCTAGGTTTAGAAAAAGAAGCAAAAAAATATGCAAAGATATTGGGATACAATTACAATTCAAGTCAATGGTTTGAACAATCTTATAAAATTTTAAATAAAGACTATAAAATTAAAAAAAAAAAAGTTGAAACTAAGAAAGAAAGTGGTTTCCTTAATAAGATTCTTAAAAAAATTAAGTAATTTGGCAAACAATGAATTTAAAATCAAAAATTACAGATATTTATAAAAAAAAAATTAAACTTTTAAAAAAACATAATAAACTGTATTTTGAAAGTGATAATCCGAAAATATCTGATGCTGAATATGATATTTTAAAAAATGAAATCATTAGTTTAGAGAAAAAAAATAATTTTCTTAAAAAGCTAAACTTAAATAAGACAATAGTAGGCTCACCTCCATCTAATAAATTTAAAAAAATAAAACATTTAAAACCAATGCTTTCTTTGTCTAATGCTTTTGATAAAAATGATATGAGGGATTTTATTGATAAAATTCGTAATTTCCTAAATATTAAAGATAAAGATATAGAGTTTTCCTCTGAACCAAAAATAGATGGTATATCTGCAACTTTAATTTATGAAAATGGTGTTTTAACGAAAGGTCTTTCAAGAGGTGACGGTAATGTAGGTGAAGATATCTTAGAAAATCTTAAAACCATAAATGAAATTCCAAAAAAAATAAAAGGTAACAATACCCCCTCTTTATTTGAGATTAGAGGAGAAATATATATTGGAAAAAAAGATTTTAATAATATCAAAGTTAATTTTGCTAACCCTAGAAATGCTGCAGGTGGATCACTAAGACAAAAAGATTCAAGAGAGACATCTAAAATTCCATTAAAATATTTTGCTTATGGATTTGGCGCAGTAAAACCGATGGTATTTACTACTCAATCTGAATTTTTAAAAAAAATAAAAAACTGGGGATTTTCTATCAACCCATTAGGTAAAACAGTAAAAAATTTAGATGAGATCGAAGCTCAACACTCATACATTGACTCCATTAGATCTTCGCTGGATTATGATATTGACGGATTAGTTTACAAGGTTAATGATTTAAAATTACAGTCAAGATTAGGCAATACCTCAAGCTCTCCACGTTGGGCTATTGCATATAAATTTTCTGCAGAAAAGGCAATTACAAAAATTAAGGATATAGTAATACAGGTTGGTAGAACAGGAGCAATAACTCCCGTTGCCAGAGTGGAACCAGTGACTGTTGGTGGCGTAGTTGTTTCAAACGCAACATTACACAATGAAGATGAAATTAATAGAAAAGATATAAGAGTAGGGGATATTGTTCAAATTCAAAGAGCAGGAGATGTCATCCCCCAAGTAATTTCTGTAGACTTATCTAAAAGAAATCAAAATAGTAAAAAATATATTTTTCCGGAAAAATGCTTATGTGGAGCTGTTACAAAAAAAGAAGTAAATAAATCTACAAAAAAAGAAGATGCTGTTAGAAGATGTTCGAAAGGTTACGAGTGTGATTTTACTGCAAGAGAGAAGTTAAAACATATTGTATCTAAAGATGCCTTTGATATTGAAGGACTAGGAAAAAAAGTTATAGATCAATTTTGGGAAATAGAATTAATTAGACAACCATCGGATATTTTTACAATTAACTACAATAAGATTAAAAATCTTGATGGATGGGGAGAGTTATCAATAAACAATCTTAAAAAAGCAATTGATAATGCGAAGACTATAGAACTTGATAAATTTATTTTCTCAATAGGGATAAGGCATATAGGGCAAGAGAATGCAAAAATTTTATCAGGCTTTTTTCAATCAATTAATAAATTTAGGGATTTATTTAATAGTAACGATAGAAAAAAAATCTTGGCAAATTTAGCAGAACTTGACGGAATTGGTGAAATCCAAATTGAGTCAATAAATAGTTTTTTTTCAATCAATAATAATGTTGAAATTGTAAGGCGACTAATTGATCAACTCAATGTGAAAAATTTTAAAGTTCGAAATAAAAAAGGAAAATTTTCTAATAAGACTATTATGTTCACTGGCGGATTTGAAAAAATGAGTAGATCTGAAGCAAAAACATTAGTAGAAAACAATGGAGGAAAAGTACTTGGAACAATCTCAAAAAAATTAAATATTTTAGTAATAGGTAATTCTAAACCAACAAAAAAAAAGATTGAAAATGCAAAAAAATTAAATATTAAGATTATATTAGAGAACGAATGGTATAAAATTTTAAATCTTTGAGCAAGCTTGCCTTAAATCAATCAACTCCGACTTTTTCATAAATTTTTTTAAACTATAAAAAACATTTTTATGATAAGTGTTTAGCCAAATAATTTCATTTTTTTTAAGGATATTTTTATTAATCAAAGATTTATCTATTGGCGCCATTGTTAAATTATTAAATGAATAGCCTTTTTTGTCTTTTTTTACTCTAATAAGGTTCTCAATTCTAATTCCAAATTTACCATTTTCATAATATCCAGGTTCATTTGAAACTATCATTCCTTCTTTAAAATTTACCTTATTATTTTTTGATATTGCTTGTGGTCCTTCATGAACATTTAAAAAGTATCCAACCCCGTGACCTGTTCCATGAGCGTAGTCTAAATTAATTTCTTTTAAAGGTCTTCTTGCAGCATTATCAATATGAGCACCACAAGTATTTCTTTTTAATTTATAGTTTGCCACAGCAATGTGGCCTTTTAATACTCTAGTGAAGATATCTTTAATTCTTTTATTTTCATTGTTTAAAGAAATTGTACGGGTTACATCTGTTGTTCCAAATTTATATTGTCCTCCTGAGTCCACCAAATAGATATCTCCTTTTTTTAATTTTCTGTTACTTTCATTAGAAGCTTTGTAATGAATAATTGAACCATTAGGACCAGACCCAGAAATAGTTGGAAAACTTAAAAATTTAAAATCTTTATTTTCTTTTCTAAATTTTAATAATCTTTCTTGCGCACTAATTTCATTAATATTTATTTTCTTATAATTTCTTTTAATCCAAAATAAAAATTTTGTGAGAGCAGCGCCATCATAAATATGTGATCTTATAGTATTTTCAATTTCTATTTTAGATTTTATTGATTTAAGAAAATAAATAGGATCTATAAATTCAGTAATCTTATTATTTTTTTTAAGAATATTTTCAAAATAAATGGAACAAGAGGAAGAATCTATTAAAATTTTTTTATTTCTAATTTTAGAAAGAAATAAATCAGTATATTTGATATCTATAAATCTAATGTCTTTAAACTTTTTTTTAAAGCTATTATTAATTTTCTTTAAATTGCAAAATAAATTGATTCTTTTATTAGAACCTAATGCTAAATAAGTATTGGGAATTGGAGTAAATTCGGAGTCATGACCTCTTATATTTAAAAGCCATGCAATATTTTCACTTGCAGAGATAAATTGAAAATCAATTTTTTTTTGATTTAAAACTTTGACCAATTTATTAATCTTTGATTTATAATTTTGACCAGTTGCCTTTTCTGGAAGAATATAAAATTTTTTAAAGTTATTTTCATTCTTTTTTTTCCATAATTGATCTATTAGATTTTGATTAATTGGCGTAAGTTTGCAGTTCGTTTTATTGAAAAATATTTTTAATGTTTTTTGAGTATGTAATTTTGGATCAAAACCAATTTTAATTCTTTTCTTTTTTAAGATATTTGTTGGAAATTTATGCGGAATAGTAATAACTTGAAAAAATTTTCCACTTTGAATTTTAGCCTGCAATGTATACCTACCATCAACAAATAGATAATTTTTATTTTTTAAGATTAAAGCAAAACCGTAAGATCCGGAAAAATTACTTATAAATTTTAATTTATCTTTGTTTTGAGGAACATACTCACCAAAAAATTCATCATTCTTAGGTATTATATATCCATCTAAATTGTAGAAATTGAATAATTTTTTAAGTTTATTTATTTTTTCCATTTAAGAATTTTATTTTTTTTGTATCTATCCCATCCTGGACTCCTATATTCTTCTTCGAATTCGATGGAATTATCTTGATTAAACTCAAAGTCATCAATGGTCTTTTCAATGTTTATTTCATTTCTTTCAATCCCTTCTTCTGGAATTTCATTTACAAATCTAGAAGGCAAAGCGTCCATCCAATCACCATGATAAGATCTCCTCATAGCAAAAGAAAGATAAGCTTCTTTTTTTGCCCTGGTGATTCCAACGTAAGCTAACCTTCTTTCTTCTTCTAAAGCAAAATCTCCCTTTTCCTCAAGAGACTTTTGATGAGGAAATAATCCTTCTTCCCATCCTGGCAAAAAAACAACATCAAACTCTAATCCTTTTGCTGCATGCATAGTCATTAAATTCACTTTGGCTCCTTTCCACTCCTGATCTATAGAAGTTGCTAAAGCAACATGTTCTAAAAAATTTTGTAAATTTTCATAATCTTGCATTGCCCTTAACAATTCCTTCAAATTTTCTAATCTATTCTCATTTTCCAAATCTTTTTTATTTTTCAACATTGCGGAATATCCAGATTCGTCTAAAACTAATTTAAGAAGGTCATAATGTTTCATCTTTGAGGAGTCTTTTCGCCATTTATTAATCATATTAATCAATTGTTTTAAAGTATTCTTAATTTTAGGTTTGAAATCTCCTTTTTCTAGAATTTTTATTATAGAGTCTTCTAAGCAAAGTTTGTTTTGATTACCAAAGAGATAAATTTGATTTAAAGTGCTGTCCCCAACACCTTTTTTTGGTGATCCTATAACTCTTTCTAAAGCTAAGTCGTCGTATTTTTGATTAATAATTCTCAGATAGGAAACTGCGTCTTTTATTTCAGCTCTTTCATAAAATTTAATTCCACCTAAAACCCTATACCCAATACCTACTTGTAGAAATCTTTCTTCAAACTCTCTAGTTTGGTAAATAGCTCTAACTAATATTGAAACGTCGTTAAGAGAATATTTTTTTTTTAGGCTATGTTCTATAACATCACTAATGCCTTGAGCTTCATCTTTTCCAGTTTTATAACAATTTAATTTAACCTTTTCTCCTTGAGTCGCAGAGGACCATAATTTTTTTCCTACCCTATTAGAATTATTAGAAATAAGTTTAGAAGCTGTTTCTAAAATGTTTTTTGTAGATCGATAATTTTGTTCTAATTTAAAGACTTTACAATCTTTATAGATTTGGTCAAAGGTTAAAAAATTTTTAATTTCTGCCCCTCTCCAACTGTAAATAGATTGATCATCATCTCCAACACAACAAATATTTTTTTTCTCATTAACCAATAAATTTAACCATTTATTTTGAATAAAATTTGTATCTTGAAATTCATCAACCAAAATATATTTAAAATTCTTTTGGTAAATTTCTCTTATATCTTTATGTTCTTCAAAAATCTTTACACAAAATAAAATTAAATCACCAAAATCAAAAGCATTTAAATCTTTTATCTTTTTTTGATAGATTTCATATACCTTCAAAATTGATTTAATAATTGATCCTTGTTTTTGAATTTTGATATCTTTAGGTAAAAGACCTTTGTTTTTCCACTGATCAATATGGTACATGATTAGTTGAGGGGAGAATTTTTTTGCGTCTAAATCTTCACCTTTTACTATGTTTCTAATCAATTTTTTTTGATCGTCAGTGTCCAAAATAGTGAAGTTACTTTTATAGTCTAATGCTTCTGCGTGTCTTCTAAGAAATTTAACGCTAATAGAATGAAATGTTCCTAACCATGGAACTGCATTTGAATTGCCTTTTATATGGGCCATGACTCTGTTCTGCATTTCTTTTGCAGCTTTGTTAGTAAAGGTCACACACAAAATTTGGTTTGGCCACGCTTTTTTTTGATTGATGATATGAATTAATCTTGTAGTTAATACTCTTGTTTTTCCGGATCCAGCTCCAGCAACTATTAGATTAGGTCCTTCTGTATTTAATACTGCTTCTTTTTGCTCTTTGTTTAAGTTTTCAATTAATTTATCTATGCTATTCATATTAGAAAAGTTTCATTTATACACTAGTTATAAAAATAAAAAAAATGATTAATAAAATCTACAAAAGAATCCACAACAAGTATTCAAAATTTTTCAATTTTTTTTTCTTTTTAAGGCACGTATTTGGGATTTTTTTAATTGCTATAGTTTCATTTATTTTAATACCAAAATTTTTTGATTATGAAAAAAAACAAGAGATTTTAAAAGAGTATTTAGTTAATTATTATGATCTAGAGCTTAATAATTTTAGCTCAATAAAATTTAAGGTTTTTCCACTTCCAAATTTAGCTATTAAAGACGCAAATTTTAAAGTTAAAAATCAACCCGTACTCTTCACTACAAAAAATTTTAAAATTTTTTTAAAAATTAAAAATTTTTATAACTACGATGATTTTATAGCAAGAAAAATATTACTAAACGATAGTAAAATTATTTTAGACATAGATAAAACTAAAGATTTATTTAATTATTTTGCAACATTAAAATATGAATTAGATATTCAAAATCTTAATTTAAATTTAAGGAGAAAAAAAAATTCTATTATAGTAATAAAAAAAATAAATTTCTCTAATTATGGATATAAAAAAAATAAAATTAATGGAGAAATATTTGATAAGAAATTTGAAGCGTATTTAGATGATGACTACAAAAATGTAAAACTTAAGATTTTACATACTGGAATCAATGCAAATTTTAATTTTGATGAAAAAATTAAAGCTGGTTCATTAGGTGGATCCTCAAAAATAAGTGTTCTAAATAATTATTTAAAATCAAAATTTCTAATCAAAAACAAACAGTTAGAAATCATAAAAGCTAACTTAAGAAATAAAGATTTATCAGTTTCCTTTGATAGTTTGATTAAATTTGACCCTTTTTTCGAGATAAGTTCAGATATTAGTATTAATAAAATAGATAAAAAATTAATTAATAAACTAAGTTTAGAAAAAATTCTTAAAAACCCAGAGATGTTAAAAAAGTTTAACAGCAATAATAAAGTTACATATGTAAAGAAAAGATCATTTAATAGTTTAATCAAAAGTCATTTTTCAGAGTTAAACCTTGCTCATGGAAGACTAGTTTTTTTTAACAAAACATCTGTATCAGGAGGAGTCATTAACTGTAAAGGGGATAGTTTATTAGTTGAAGAATACCCGCGAATTTATTTTGACTGCTTTTTTGATTTAAAAAACAAAAAAGAATTTTTCAAAAAATTTTCTATTTCAGAAAAATTAGATAGAAATTCTTTAGAATTAAATGTTGTCGGGTCTCTTAATCTGTTCAATAAAAAAATAAATTTTGAAAAAATTATTATCAACCAAACAAGTAGTGCTACCAAGAAAGAAGATTTAAATTATTTTAAGGAAACTTTTGAAAATGTTTTATTTGATGATAATTTTTTTAATATATTTAGAAAAGATAAAATTAAAGAATTTCTTCTTGAGATAATTTAATTCTATCTCGGTTTAGTCATTTTAATTGGACTCATTATTTTTTCGTATTCTTTTTCGTTAATTAGCCCAGCTTTAATGACTTCATGTTTTAAGGTTGTTCCATTCTTATGTGCTTTTTTTGCAATAGATGCGGCTCGATCATATCCAATTTTTGGTGCCAAAGCAGTGACTAACATAAGTGAATTATCTAAAAGATATTTAATTCTTTTTTTATCTGCTTTAATTCCTTTTATACAATATAGAGCAAATGCTTTTGATGAGTCGCTCATGATATTAATTGATTGTAAAATGTTGTGAATGATTAAAGGTTTAAAAACATTTAATTCAAAATGACCGTGTGATCCAGCCATGGTGATACCATTGTGATTTCCTATTACTTTAACGCAAACCATTGTTACAGCTTCGGACTGAGTGGGATTAACTTTACCAGGCATAATAGATGAACCTGGCTCGTTAGAGGGTAAAATTAATTCGCCATAACCTGCTCTAGGGCCAGATCCTAAAAACCTAATATCATTAGCGACTTTCATTAAACACACTGCTGTGGTGTTCAATGTTCCAGAAAAGTTAACTATTTCATCATGTGCTGCTAAAGCAGCAAATTTATTTGTTGCAGGTTTAAATGGTAATTTAGTAATTTTACTAATTTCTTTTATGACTTTTTTATCAAAATTTTTTTTTGTATTTAGTCCTGTTCCTACTGCTGTACCACCTTGGGCCAAATTGTGTATTTCTTTTAAGGCATTTTCAATTCTAATAATGCATTTTTTTAGTTGAGCTTGATATCCTGAAAATTCTTGACCTAAAGTTAAAGGAGTAGCATCTTGTAAATGAGTTCTACCAACTTTAACAATATTTTTAAATTCTCTCGCTTTTTTTGCTAATTCTTTTTCTAATAATTTTAATGACGGTAGGAGTTTTTCTTTTGTTTTAATTGCAATAGCAATATGCATTGCCGTAGGAAAAACATCATTTGTAGATTGAGATTTATTTACATGATCATTTGGATGAATTGGTTTTTTTGTTCCCATTTTTCCACCTATCATTTCAATCGCTCTATTAGCTATAACTTCATTAACATTCATGTTTGTTTGAGTGCCTGACCCAGTCTGCCAAACTTTTAGAGGAAAATGATCATTGAGTTTTCCTTTAATGATTTCTTCTGCAGCTTTGACTACATATCTGCTTAATTTAGGATCTAGATCTTTATTTTTTGCATTTACAATAGCAGCTGCCTTTTTCACTATAGCGATAGAACGAATAACTATTGGTCTTACAAGAAAATCTCCTATATCAAAATATTTTCTTGATCTCTCGGTAGAAGCTCCCCAATACTTATCACCAGGCACCTTTATCTTTCCAATGCTATCGAATTCTATCCTATATTTCATTTGTGATTCTTTGATATAATACACTTATATTATAAAATTTATATGGAGAAAATATGACGAACTTTGAAAGTGTAAAAAAATTCATGCATACTTTCGGTCAAGAAGTAAGGACCAAAGCAGGATTCCCTAGTGATAAAATAATTAGTTTAAGACTTGATCTTATTAGAGAGGAATTATCAGAATTAACAGAAGCATTAGAAAAAAAAGATATAAAAGAAGTTGCTGATGCTTTAACGGATATACTTTACGTTACTTATGGAGCTGGACACGCATTTGGTATAAATTTGGATAAATGTTTTGAGGAAGTACAAAATTCTAATATGAGCAAACTGGGACCAGATGGAAAACCTATTTATAATGAGCAAGGAAAGGTTATGAAAGGACCAGACTATTTTAAACCAGATCTCAATAAATTCGTTGCATAATGAAAGAAAATTATTTTTGGATATTAGTTGGAATTAGTGTTGGTCTTCTTATTTACTTAGCTGACAAGTATATATTTTAAAGTAAACAACTTTTATCAAGTACCACAGTAAGTCATATAATTTTTTTCTGAAAATGGTGGCGATTGGTAGGCAGAATTTGTTGCTATATCATCATAAGGATTTTGCAAAACTTTAAGTAATTCACGAACTTTACTCAAATCATTCTTTTCTGCTGCATAATTTAATGCCTCTTCTACAAAATGATTCCTTGGAATAATTAAAGGATTTACTTCACGCATGATCTTTAATGATATGTTTTGAGAAACATTATTTAACTTAATTCGATTTTCCCATTTTTTCTTCCATAACATAAATTTTTTTTCATTATAAATTTCGTTTTCTTGTTTATATTCTTTCATTAAATAACAAAAAGTATTTGTATAATCAGCTTTATTTTGATGCATCCAAGACAACAGCTCAATAATTAATTGTTCATCTTTAGGATCATCTCCAATTAAACCTAATTTTTTTTTCATCATTTCTAACCACTTTTTTTTATATTTTTTTGGAAATTCTTTTAGTACCTCAGTCGCAATTTTTATGGCAACTTCGCTGTCTTTATTAATTAAAGGAAGCAAAGATTCTGCAAATCTCTCTAAATTCCATTTGGCTATTCTTGGCTGGTTATAATAAGAGTATCTTCCTTGATGATCTATTGAACTAAATACAGTATCAGGATTGTATTTATCCATGAATGCACAAGGCCCATAGTCAATAGTCTCGCCTGAAATTGTCATATTATCTGTATTCATTACTCCATGAATAAAACCAACTCTCATCCAGTTGCAAATTAAATCAATTTGTTTTTCCAAAACAACTTTGAGAAGATCTACGGCAGGAGATTTTGATTTTTTTAAATCAGGGTAGTGACGGTTGAGAGTATAATTAAATAAAGATTTTAAATCATTTTTATCTTTAGAAATTAATGCATACTGAAAAGTGCCAACTCTAATATGGCTAGAAGCTATACGAGTTAATATTGCTCCTTTTAAAATTGTTTCACGAACTACGTCTTCTCCAGTTTTAACTACAGCTAAACTTCTAGTAGTTGGAACTTTTAAACTATTCATTGCTTCGCTAATTATGTATTCTCTAATCATCGGTCCTAAAGCAGCTCTTCCATCAGCGTTTCTAGAATATGGAGTTTTTCCAGACCCTTTAAATTGAATATCATAGCGTTTTTTATTTTTGTCTAAATGTTCTCCTATCATAAGAGCTCGTCCATCACCCAAAATTGTAAAGTGTCCAAACTGGTGACCCGCATAAGCCTGAGCTATTGACTCTGACCCTTCAGGTAATTGATTACCAGAAAATATTAAAGCTAATTCTTTATTATTTATTTGAGAAAAATCTAAATCAATTTCTTTTGATAAATCATGATTAAAAAGAGCTAGTTCTGGAGCTTTAACAGGCATTGGATTTAATTTTGAAAACATACTTTGAGACAAGTTTGAGTATGTATTATCGAATTTCCAACCAATTTGTTTTCTTAACATATATTACAATAGGAGCGTTCTATTGCCAGGTACCCTTATCTTTTAAAATTATTCAACATTTTTATACTAACGATATGCTTCATTATCCACGAATTTATGAAATTCATTTGATCCTAATCCTACCATTAATTTATCGGCAATGTTTTCTTCTATTTTTTTACTCCAATCATGACATTCTATCGAAGCTTTACCACCACCTTTTAATTCAAATCTTGTATGCCATACAAAGCTTTTTCCTGATTTATCATAACCGTGTTTAACTTTTTCATATCTTTTTATTGATGCTGATGGAAAAACTTTAGAAATTTCTTTTTCAATTTCTTTTCTTTTAGATAAACAATCTTCAATATTATCTATGAAAATTCTACCAGCTAACGAATGAATAGTGTATTTATCGTCATTATTTTTATAGGCAAGTTGAATATCGTCATAGTTAGTACTTTTCTTTTCTCTCAAAACAATACCTTTATATTTTCCAGAATAATCAAATTTTTTAATTTTTTTTATTTCTTTTGCTGACATGAAATCTAATAGACTAT
>MDTB01033865.1_pt1 | contig 14525 bp, 16 predicted proteins | sample 811161 | NCBI WGS metagenome assembly MDTB01 (sample SAMN05326650, study PRJNA326480) | marine metagenome | isolation source: seawater | place: Mediterranean Sea | collected 2009
AGTTTTATAAATTTTAACATCTAAGTTTAGAGCTAAATTTTTTATTTGTAGTAATTCATAATCATTATAAACTAAAACAAAAAGAACATAATTATTTATACCTTTTTGCTTGATTAATTCACTTAAACTAAATAATTGAAAAGGTGAAGAAATAATGGAAATAGCATTCACTAAAATTACTTTTTGATTATCATTACTCTTTCAAAACCTTCTTTAGTTTTATACTTCATTAACTTATCTTTTTTGTTTTTAAAGAAATCGACCACAGCTTGAATAGCACCTGGGTACTTATAACTATAATATTCATCAAATATTATTGAACCTCCTGATATAACTTGGTCGTAAAAAATATTTAACCCATCTAAATATGAATCATATAAATCACAATCAAAAAATAATATTTTGATAGGTTGATTAATTAAGTTTTCAGATTTACTTATTTCAGATTTTACCAATGAAATGTTGTCATAGTTTTTAATATGTTGAAATATTTGATCTATATCCTTGAAATATTCACTTTTAAGATGTTTTAAAGAAGTAAAATTATCAGTTCTTTTTGAAGCATTATTATAATGATTTTCAGAAATCAATTTATTATTAAATAACTCTTGAAAATGTTTTGGATGATCATAAAAATGAGTTTCTTTAGTTTCAGGAAATCCCTCAAAAGTATCAAGTCCAAAAAGTTGTACTTTAAGATTGAAATGATTTGTAGCCTCAGCACATGACAACAGTGTTGAACCCCTAAATGTTCCTAATTCAAGATAAATACCTTCTTCTTCATTAAGTCTGATAAGTTCATGAATTAGTAAACAGATATTATTGGATGTTGAAATATCAAATTTTTCTTTAATAATTCTCTGAATAATTTCAACTTTATTGATAAAGTCTTTATTAAATGTTTTCATGTTATCCTATTCCTTTCCAGGTAGCTCCTGATTGTGTATAAAAATGATTGATCTGCAATCTCGGCTCATAGACATATGTTCCTTTATTCTCAATTAGATCATTTACCCAAAATCTATCTTCTTTACCAGGGTGTATTTCATCAAAAGGGAACTTTTCTAATGTATTTTTTTTAAAAAACGAAAAAGCATTGTGAAAAAAGTATCTCTTTTCTGATTTTGAAAACATATTAACAACTTTCTCATCACCAAAATGATTCCAAATATATCTTGGGGTTATTTTTTTCCCTTTATAAACAGGAATTTGTTTACCAAAAACTGCAGAATGTTTTTTTAAATTATCTTTTACAATTTCAAAATCTAGTTCTTTAATTTGTGAATGTGCAGATAAAATCATTATGTAATCACTAGTTGAATTTTTTACACCCAAATTTATGGATTTACCTGGCGTATATGATTTATTATAAAGAATTTTTATATCTGTCCTATCACTAAATAGATTAACAATTTCTATTGAACTGTCTGTTGAATTATTGTCAACTACTATTATTTCAGGTCTTTCAAAAAAGTCTAAACATGACTGAATTGCAAAACCTATATAATCTTGTTCATTTCTATTTCTAATAATAATGCTTATTTTATCCATTGAATCTTCCTGTATAGTTATTTCTTGAATCTTCTTCTGCTGATTGAAAATCATTTCCATGATCAATTAACATTGAATTATACTTTTGTATATAATCATGTATGTCTTTCATTTGTTCAGGTAATATTGCAAATTTATTATCTCTTCCAGGCAACTCATTGTCTAATGTAAAATGCTTTTCAATTACAAGTGCTCCTTCTGAAATAGCAATTTTTGCAGAATCTGTTCCTTGTATATGGTCACTATATCCTACTAAATTATGAACTTTCATTAACTCTTTCATTTTTAGAATATTTGCATTTTCATAATCACATGGATACGTTGATACGCAGTGTAAAAGGTAAAGAATAGAGTTGTCAAAAATTGATTTAGACTTTTTTATTTCTTCAAATTTAGATGTCCCTGTTGACATAAATATTATATTAAAATTTTTATCACAAAATTTAAGAAGCTCATGATTTCTTGATTCGAAGCTAGGAATTTTAACTTCTGTAATACCAAGTGATAATAATAATTCAGCATCTTTTATACTAAAAACACTTGATAAAAACTTAATTCCAGTTTTATTACAGTAATTTATTAAATCTTGGTGATTTTCTTTTGTTAATTCAGCTTTGTTATAGATCTCCCTTCTTCCATCATCATCCCAAGCACCTTTTTTTAATCTTTCTACACTCCAAGTCTGAAATTTTGCATAATCTGCACCAGATGATTTTGCCTTATCAATCATTTTTTTTGCAAGATCCATATCTCCAAAATGATTCCAACCAATTTCTGCTATTAATATTATCTTTTTTTTCATTTTTTCATTTTTAATTTAGCTAAATTTAAATCTTCTACATAATGAATATCAGTTGCAGAATCTTTAAGACACCCTATTCTTTTACTAACATTTTCATTTATCAAAAAATTATATTTAAAGATTCTAACTGAACCACTTCTTTTAAAATTTGGCTCTATAGTAATTAAATCATCATAATTGTTTTCGATCATATAATTTAAACAATAATCAAGAGAATGCTCTCTATCAGGATGATCTGGCTGTAATGCAACTACATAATCAAATTTTTGATCAATATTTTTTACAATATTAATATAAACATCCACAACCTCAGCATCTCCACATAATGATTTGTTTCTTTTTTGAAAGTTTACATTATTTTTTTGAGCTATCTCTTTTAATATTTCACTTTCTGATGAAATGATGATATTAGTGTTATAAGAACACTCCTTAGCATAATCAACAGAGTGTTCAACCAATGTTTTTCCATTAATTTTTTGTATATTTTTTTTTGCTAATCTTTTTGAGTCAAGTTTAGCGGGTATTATTATTAGTATTTTCATAATTTATTTATTGCCCACTTATATGCTTTGGTTTGACCTTCAATTGTCATTCCTCCAACATGTGGAGTAATTATTATTTTGTTATTCTTTTTCATTTCATTTATTAATGGAGAACTTTTAATATCTCCATTCTCACTTTCAAGAACATCAGTGGCATAACCTCCAATCTTTTTGTTCTTTAATAAAGAAATAATATCCAACTCATCGACTACCCCCCCTCTTGATGTATTAACAATAATTAAATTGGTTTTAGACTTGCTTAAGCTATTTCTATTTATCATTTTTTTGGTTTCATTATTTAAGTGAACATGTATACTAATTACATCACATAGCTCTATAAATTCATCTAGATTCTTTTTACTAAATTTATCTATGTACGGGTCATATACCAAAGTTTTTGCCTGAAAAGCCTTACAGTAATTATACATCAATTTTCCAAGTCTACCATATCCTATAATTCCAATTGTTAAATCTTTAATTTGTCTTCCAATAAATTTTGTGTAGTCCCATTTAAACATTTTAACATCTTTTTGACTTGAAGTTATACTTCTTAACATATCTATCATTAGTCCAAATGCTAACTCAGAAGTAGATGGTAAATCATTTATTAACTCATAATCGTTTGTCAATGAATAGACTGTAATTTTTGCCTCTCTGCAATAATCCATGTCTATGTGACTTAGACCAGTAGAGCAAGTATTTATTAGATTAACTCTTGTACCCTGCAGAAGATCTTTATCAATTTTGAATGTTTGTTTATTAGGGTTACATAAAATAGTATTAATTGACTCTTTTAAGAGCATTTTTCTTACTTCATTCTTTTTTGAATTTTCTAAATAGAAAACTTTACCCTTCAATTCAATAAGCTTATTCAATTTTAAATGTTTAATTGGGGTTATAACAGCTATTTTTTTTATCATATTTCAATTGTTTTGTCACATTTATTTAAAATTGATTTTTTATGTGTAACTATAATGATTGTCTTATTCTTTAAAGAATAAATAGTATCCATTATTTGTTTCTCAGTATTTTCATCCAATGCACTTGTTGGTTCGTCAAATATTAAAAAATCTGTATCCTTATATAAAGCTCGAGCTATTCCTATTCTTTGTGCTTGACCTCCAGAAATATTTCCACCATCTTGACTAATTTTTGTATCAAAAGCATCATCAAGTGTATCTATCCAGGTTTTAATTTGTGCATTTTTAGACGAGGAGATGAGTGAATCCATATCTATATCATCATTAATTCTTGAAAACTTAATATTAGATTTAATTGTGTCATTAAGAATGAAAGTGTTTTGAGATACATATCCAATATTTGGCTTCCAAACATTTTTTGAACTAGTTTGCTCATTATCAATTAATATTTTTCCAGAGGATGGTTCTATAAGACCTGCTATTACATCTAATAATGTGGTTTTACCTGATCCACTATCTCCTACAATTCCAATAATTTGATTTTTTTTAATCTCAAAACTAAAGTTTTTAAAAATATGTTTTTTTTCATCCTTATAATTAAATGAAATCTTTTCAAACCTTAAACTTCTTTTAAAGGTTGATATCTTATTTCTAGTTTCTTTAATTTCAGGTGCATTTTTAAGCTCATTATAAATTAATTCTAATGAAGATGAATAGTTCTTAAGGTTTTGATATGAATTAGAAATTTTTGTTATTGAGGGAATAACTTTATAAGAGACTGCTATTAGGATACCTAGATTTAAAATTATTTTATTTATGTCATAATTAAGTTGATCTAAGTAATATATATATGAAATAAGGAAAATTATTGTAGAAAACTCAAAATATATTTTAGGAATTGTATCAAGGGTTAGTTTATAAGTGTATAATTTATATTTAGATTTATTCAAGATTTTAAGTTTATCCTTAAAATATTTAATCGTATCATAAACTATAATCTCTTTAATTGATCCAAATGTCTCTAGTATAAGCTTAGATATTGTTTGATCAAAATCTACTCTTTTTTTACCCCACTCGTAAAATTTTGATTTTGTTGCTATGAAATAGATTAAAATTAAAATTCCAAAAAAAGAAACTGAAAAAACAAATAATTTTATGTCATAGATAATCAGAAAACTCATAAATGTAATTACTAATAAAGTTTCTGATATAATTAATAATAGGTTTTCAAAAAAAAGAAATAAAAAATATGATTCAGCTTGAATAATTTGTACAATTGATGATGAGTTTTTTTTTGTAAAGTATGATAATCTTTGAGATCCATAGCCAATGAATAAATTATCTACTATAGTATTAATAAACCTTGAAATAAAAGATTTTTGAGTATAATATAAAAACAATAAATAAATAGATTTTATTAGGTATATTATAAACATAAATAACAATAAAAAAACCAAAAGATTTGTAACACCAAGTGACTTTGCAAAATTAAAAATTTCATCTACAAAGATTATTGACTGATTATTATCTGTAGTTAAAACACTAAGTATTGGAATTATAATTGCTATTCCTAAAACTTCAAGAATAAGGCCAAAAAATGTTAAAAACGAGATTGTAACTATAGATAGCTTATCATTTCTAGTTGTTAACCCTCTAATATTATTAATTATAATCGAAAAGTTCATTTTTTTAAGTTTACATATCTAATAGGTCCTTTTATTGGATCGTGTAAATATATTTCCTTCATTAATTTAGATTGATTTCTAGATAGTATAAATTGATTTCTAGATATTGTTTCTAACCCAGTGTAAAAGCTTAAAAGAAACCTTGTCCAAAAAAACTTTATAAATCTATTGTTAAAAACATTATTAACTTTTCTAATATTCCACTCAAATCCCCATTTTTTTTTCCAAACTAGATGATGATCAGTTCTTCCATATCTCTTAAAGACTTCTTCTTTATTTCCTAGTGGTGAATCTTTAGGCATATTAAATTTAGTTTTAATTGATTGGTCATGCTTGAAATGTATATAGGGCACACATATATTCTCAATATTTTGTTTCAGATACTGAAAGGCCATATCATCAGGTGCAAGAAAAAAATTAAAATTCATGTCAACTTTAATATATTTTTCAAATGAATATCTTGTTAATAAAAGAGCAGTCCACATTACATTTTCTACAACAAAAGGTTTATTTACGTAAAATTTATTATAATTCACTCTAGATCCTTTTGGGCTTTTCATATAATAACCATTACCTTTTTGAAGAATTGTTCTGGCAGTTGTCATTAACTCTAGAGAGGTTTCATTGATGAGTTTCATTTCAATATCATGATAAATATTGAATCCAATAAAACCATAATTTGATAAATTATTTTTTTTAATTAAATCACTAATTTTGATAAAAGTATCTTTTTCAATTGGAAAGCAATCTTGATGTAAATAAAGTATATGGTCAATTCCTTTATCTTTTATGTAATTAAATACCTGTTTTATATTATGTTGAAACTGTGTTCCTTCGGACTCAATAAACTCAATTTGATTTTCTCTACAAATTTCTTTACCAATTTTAATTTGATCCTTTACTGAACCTAAGTCTAAGTTTATAATATTAGGAGTCATAATATCATGAGATATATCAAGCCAATTAATCAAAAGGTCATAATTGTTTTTTGACATGAATAAAATGAAATAATTCATTTACGATTTATTTAATTATTAATTTCTTTATCTCTTCTTTTTTAAAAATTTTCATTTCTGAAATATTAGGCCAATCATTTATTGTCCATAATTTAGGTTTTGTTTTGATTGCCTTATCAAGTTTATTAAGTCCATTAGAAGCTGTCTCTGGAGTCATATAATAGTGAAATCCAACAGTTGAAATATTTTGCTCTCTCCATGGAATATCGGGATCCCTTCCATCATAAGTCATTTTCTTCAAATCATTATAATCTTTTAATGACGGACATAAGATTACTCCACCACGACCTAAGTTTAAATGCTTTTTGAATTGGAAACTTATGCACATATACTTGCCTTTCACATAACTATTCTCCTTCCATAAAACAGCCGCATCAATTATTGAGTCTGTTAAATAATAATAGTCTTGCCAACTATTATTATTCCAGTAAAAATTTATTCCAAGTTTATATGCAAGCATAGGAATTGAAATATATGTTCTTGTTGGTACATTAATTTTATTAATATTTTTATATCTCAGAAGTAACTCAATGCCATGAGTGCAACAATCTACTGCAACTGCATAGGGTGCGCCAAAAAACTCTGCAATTTTCTCTTCAAATTGTTTAATACTATCAAAACTCATAACTATACTTTTTCACATTCAACATTTAAACTAACTAAAATTCCTTTTTCTTTATCCATATGAGGAAAGTAAGCCTGAGAATGATCATCGTAAATAGCATGCTCCGTGTCTCTCCAATCGTACCTTATTACTTTTTTAAATCCGGATTCCTCTAATATGTCTTTTAGACGGTTAAAATTAAAAACCTGTCTATGATATATGTCAATCGAATTAACCTTCATTTTTCCATATAGAGGACCTATTATTGAACTAATTTCACCAGTCTTATTATATACTTCTAATAAAGCATCAAAATCAGGAACAGCAATTCTCAGAATAGCACCTTTTTTCATGACTCTGTTCCATTCGGTTAAAGCTTTTTTAGATTCTTCATAATTATAATACTCTAAGGCATGACTGCAGTATATATAATCAATAGAGTTACTGCCAAAAAAACTTAAGTTATTAATTTCAGATTTATAATGAATATGAGGCATATCACATATGTCTACATTAATAAAACCCTCAAAATCTCTATGCCAACATCCTAAGTGAACTTTTTTCATTTTTCATATATATTAAGCCAAAATTCAATCATTTCGTCCATCAAAGCGAAAAAATCATATTCTGGTTCCCAATTAAATGTTTTTTTAAGTTTTGTGCAGTCTCCTTTAAGATATTTCAATTCTTCTGGTCTTAGATATTTTGGGTTTTGAACTACATAATCTTTATAGTCAAGTTCTAGTTTTTTGAATACATATTCTGTCATTTCTCTAACTGATTGGGTTTTCCCTGTCGCAACAACAAAATCATCAGGCTTATCATTATTAATAATTAAATGCATAGCCTTTACATAATCTTTAGAATGTCCCCAATCTCTGTATGAGTCCATATTCCCAAGCTCTAATTTATCTTTAATTCCTTTTTTAATCTCAACTGCAGTTTTTACAACTTTATTGGTAACAAAGTTGCTTGCTCTTCTAGGAGATTCATGATTAAAAAGAATTCCATTAACAATGTGAAGGCCATATGAATTACGATAATTGTTAGTGATATTATATCCAAAAACTTTAGAGCAGCCATAGGGACTCACTGGTCTAAATGGAGTTGTCTCTCTTTGATATCCATCTTCATCAACCGAATTTCCAAACATTTCTGATGAACTTGCTTGATAAAATCTAGAAGAGGGGGATGACTGTCTATATGCCTCCAGGATGTTTAATACCCCCAGAGCATTAGTTTGAGCTGTAAATTGAGGTATATCAAAACTAATTCTTACATGACTCTGAGCTGCTAGATTATAAATTTCATCTGGCTTTACCTCTAATAATACTTTATTTAGGCTTGAAATATCAAGCAAATCTCCATAATAAGTATTAAGATTTTCTAGATTAGGATCTAATCTAGAAGATTGGTGTTCTGGAGTAGAATTTCTTCTAACTATTCCATGAACCTCATATCCAAGTGATAGTAAATATTCTGCAAGATAACTTCCGTCTTGTCCTGCAATTCCAGTTATTAGTGCTTTTTTCATATTTTATTTTATAAATGATTTATCAATTTCCTGACCAAGATATGGCCCAGTTTTATACTCTAGTACAATAGTATTATTTGTAAGAATTTCATAATTATGCCCACCTCTGAAGGTCATTGATATTCCTCCTTGATCTAATATTTTTTCCTTTATAATTGTATCATCTAGGTCATAGAATATGCATTTAACTTTTCCTTTATAAATAAACCAGGATTCTTGAGCAATATTTGTTATCTTTTCATATAGATTATGCTTATGAGGTAAGAAGGTTTTCCCTTTGTCCATTTTTAAAATTGCTAATTGAAGAAATTCGTCTTCAGGAGCGATATCAATTCTATTGTCATCTATCTCATTAATATTAAGAGTTAAATGCAACAATTTGTTTTTTTCGATTTTTGAGTAAATTTTATCCATTTCTATCTAGTGATTTGTAATAAATATTTTTAGAGTTGAGATTATGTTTTTTTAAAATATTTCTTCCATCATAAATAAACACTTTTTTGTCTAATTTTTTATAGTGTTCTTTCCAACTGAACTTTATAAATTCATCCCATTCAGTTAAGATTACAATTCCTGATGAGTATTTTACAGATTCATTAATATTTTCATGTATTTGAAGATTCGATAAGATAGAACTTATACTTTGACTGTTTTGGTTTTTATCTTGATATAGCTCTGTTAAATCAGATAATATTCGCTCTCTGCTTACCATAGGATCATAAATATCAATTTTAAAACCATTATCCAGTAGATCTTTAGTAATAAAAATAGAAGAAGACTCTCTAGAGTCATTTGTATCTTTTTTAAAAGCCCAACCTAATATTGAAACCCTTTTATTTGAGGAAGAATTAAGGTCATTTATAATTTTAATTGTGAATCTAGACCTTTGATAATTATTCATTTTAACTACTTGATGCCAGTATTCTGCAACCTCATTTAATCCATAAAACTGACATAGATATACAAGATTTAAAATATCTTTTTGGAAACAAGAGCCACCAAATCCAACGGATGGTTTTAAAAAATACTTACCAATTCTTTTATCCATTCCAATTGCTTTGGAAACTTCATCAATATCTGCTTCAGTTTTTTCACATAAAGCAGATAGACTATTTATTGATGATATTCTCTGAGCTAACATAGCATTAGAGGCAAGTTTTACCAACTCTGAGGACCACACATTAGTAGTTATAATTTTTGATTTAGGAATCCATCTTTCGTATATACTTTTTAGTTTTTTAACAGCTGTCTTTCCTCTCTTCGAGCTATCACCTCCGATAAGAACTCTATCTGATTTAAATAAATCTTGAATTGCTGTCCCCTCGGCTAGAAACTCTGGGTTAGAAAGTATATCAAATTCAATATCATTATTTTTCTCTAAAATTAATTTTATTCTTTCTGCAGTTCTAACTGGAAGTGTTGACTTTTCAATAATAATTTTTGATTCTTTTGCAACTTTAGAAATATTTTTTGCACAGTTTTCAATATAGGTTAAGTCTGCAGCCATTCCTGCTCCTTTACCTTCCTTTTTTGTTGGAGTATTAACTGCAAGGAAAATCATCTCTGATTCTGTTATGGCTTTATCTACATCATCAGAAAAAAATAAATTTTTATTTCGTGTTTGGCTGACAACTGATCTAAGTCCTGGTTCATAAACAGGCAGGTGGTCTAGATCTCCATTCCATTTTTTGATTTTTTCCTTATTTAGGTCAACAACAGTAACTTTGATGTCTGGACATTTTAAGGCAATAACTGCCATAGTTGGGCCACCAACATAGCCTGCTCCTATACAACAAATTTTTTTAACTTTCATTATTTGCTTTTAATAACCAAGATGAAGATTGAATCTTATTTCCTAAATTATCAATTAGTTCAATAGATAATTTATCACATATTTCTTTTTCTGGAATAGAATTATTATTCTGGTCACCACCATTTCCAAAAAATAATTTATATCGATCTTTTAGTTCATTATGAATTTTTAATATTGAATCATTTACAGATCTGTCATGATCAACTGACATATATACAAAATCAACAGCTTTTATGTTTTGGACTATAAATAGTCTTTCATCTTCCAGCATAAACTCTTTAGAACCCTTGATAATTCTTTGCTTGTCATTATTTACAATGACAATAAGCTTATCAGCAAATTTTTTAGCATTTTTAAAATACTCTATATGTCCTTTATGTATTGGATTAAAATATCCTGATACAATAATTGCCTTAGGTTTGTTCATCTTTTATTCTATTATAGTCGTCATCAAGTCTTACAATATCATCCTCTCCAAAGTACGTTCCTGTTTGAACTTCAACAAAAGTTAATTTTGAGTCACCAATGTTTTTTATTCTATGTTTATCTCCTTGTTTTATAATCACAGAATCTCCATAAATAATTTTCTTTTCAACACCATTAATAGTGATTAATCCAATTCCTTTAATAATTGTCCAGCATTCAGACCTTTTTTTATGATATTGGTAACTTAACCTAGAATTAGGATTTACTTCAATTATTTTAAGTTTATAGTGTGAAGAATTACTTATTATATAGTATTGTCCCCATGGTCTAATTTCTTTTTCCAAGTATTTCATTTTTTATATAAAATTATATGCTGTTGATTAGAAATGAACTTAGTTGACAAATAAAAAATTACTTTTCTATTTATAAGTTTCTCAATTTTTTTTTCCAAATTAGATATATACTCTAAATTCAAATTCTTACCAGTTAAAACAATTTCAATTTTACCTGAATCAATTCCTTCTGCATAATCGCCAATTAAAATTATTTCATTTACTTTACCCATTCTATCAAGTACAACTTCAACTATATCCTCAATACCTAGGTGCTTCATAACTAATTTTCTCATTGTTTCATAAAGAGGATGATCAGTATTAACATTATATTCAACTTTATTATTTGCTTTGGATTTTAAAAGATAACCTGCATTAAATAAATTATTTAATTCTTTTCTAATTGAATTAGTTGATTCACCAAATTCATTAGCTAAACCATTTAAATGAGCTTTATTAGCTTGAGAAATAAAGAATTTTATCAGAAGCCTTAGTCTCGTTTTGGATGTAATTAAATTATCTAACATATATTAAGTAACAAAAGTACTTGTTTTTTTGTAAAATAAAAATTATTTAATAGTTTATGTATTTATTAGTACTTTTATTTAGATATAAGCATATGTCCTCTTCTTTAGCTATAGTATCTTTTTTTGTATCGATTACATTAGTAATAATTATTCAGAAAATCTTTTTGCACTATAAATTTATTGATCAAATAAACAATAGATCTTCGCATGATGTTGTAGCTACTAGATCAGGGGGTCTAGCTGTATTTCTGGTATTATTTATCATTTCACTTATTTGTTATGTCTCTGAAAATACAATATTTGATTATTCTATAATTATTCCTTTAAGCTTATTAGTGTTGGTTGGAATGTATGATGACATATACAATGTTGATTTTAAATTAAAGTTTATTTTCCAAATAATTGCAGCAAAAATTATACTAGACAATGGCTTTATCATCGATAATCTTCATGGAGTTTTAGGAATATTTGAGTTAAATAGATTAGTTGCACAATTATTTACAATATTTATAATTGTAAGTATTATTAATGCTGTCAATTTCATTGATGGAATCGATGGTTTGGCTATATCTACTATACTCATATTTATCATTTCATTTGAATTTTTTGCACTCGAGTATACACCATTCATTAACTTATCAACTATAATAGGTGTATCAATTATTCCTCTTTATTACTTTAATTATAGAAAAAAGAACAAAGTCTTTTTAGGTGACTCAGGATCACTATTTTTAGGAGGTTTGGCAAGCACTTACATTATATATATTTTAACTAACGATTATATTATCAAAGAAAATTTTGACCTACATAAAATTATATTTGTGTTGTCAATCTTTATTTATCCCATTACAGATATTATAAGAATATTTTTCAAAAGAGTTATAAGTGGAAAATCTCCATTTCAAGCAGATCAAAACCATATACATCATTTACTTTTAGCAAAGTTCAGTAATCATTTAAATGTTGTAATTACAATCGTTTTATTATCAATTACCATAATGTTGATATTACAATTGATTTTTTAGTCACAAAATAAACCAATATCAATAGATCTAAATTGATCTAAATCCTTTATCTGATTAATATCTATACATGCCAGCTCATCTTCTTTTAAATTTAATAGTGCTAATCCCCTGAGGTACTTTGCCTTTATTGACTTGGAATTATTTGTTTCTATTAATTCATCTAATATCTTACGAGCCTTTTCAAAGTTACCTAACCTCAAGTTTGCATTAGCATAGTTTTCCTGATATGGAAATTCATATGGATTTGTTTCGCTGGCTAAACCCCAATATTCCTCAGCTATATCGAATTTGTCTTGATTGAAATAATATTCTGCGAGAAGATGATATTCAGCAGCTAAAATTAAATCTTCAGTTCCTATTTTGAGAGTTACATAAGATTTTTTTAAAGCCTCGTTTTCTGATTCTGCATTAAATTGATAATCCTCAAGTACAAAGTTTGTTTCATCTTCACCTATAATATCTGCCATAGCAGTTAAATATATTTCATCATGTGTATCAAATTTATATGTTGCCTTTGAATAGGCATCTTTCAAAGCTGTGGAATCCTTATTTACAACCGATGATAAAGCATAATTAGCAAAGTGTACCACGTTCCCAGGTAGTTTGTTAAAGGCTAATTTAGAATAGTAGGCTGCACTGTCATCCTCTTCCAGCATTAAGAAACTAAATGCTTTGTATGATTCACTAAAATATAGATAGGGATTTCTAGGAGAACCCTCATTAAATAAATCTATTGCTTCTCTATATAAACCATTTTTCATATAAAAGAACCCCTTTAAAGATTTCATTGGTATTGTTGTAACAGTAATATCAGAGTATTCCATATCCATTTTGTCCATTACTTCTTTGCTGAGGGAATAATCTGCTAAATTGTAATGAGATAAAATAATTCTTTGATCAATTGATGAATTGAATAATCTTATCGATGAGTAAATTACAGGAGGTGTTGAAAGAAAAATAATTAAAAAAATTATTTTAGGCAATCTAGCATTTAATTTTAATGGCTTTAGTTTGTAAAAATTAATTATTACGGCAATAAAATAGAAAAGAGTGATCTGTTGGAGAACTCTTCCAAAAGGAAAATTCACCATTGAATCAATAAAATATATTCCAATTGCTATTAAAAATAAAACATTAAAATCTAATGGTTTTTTTCTTTTAATATATGTGATAACTTGTTTTAAGAGAAATAGAAAAACTGAAATAAATACCATATAATATGCAATTCCACCTATTAAACCTATTTCTGCAGAGATTTCAAGGAAGTCATTGTGAACATGATAAGGAACTATATAACTCTCGATATTCTGTCTATCATATTCAATAGACTCTAGTTGCCAATTACCAATTCCCACTCCCATAATTGGATTTTTTAAAATTGACTTTATTGCGTGAGAGAAATATCTAATTCTATTATTTGTTGAAACATCCTCTAAATCTATAGAGGATAGTCTTGATTGGATTGAATCAGTTCGGTCAAAAACTTGTGACTGATAATTACTTAGCAGAATTGTTGATATTACCGGAATTAAAACACCGATAAAAATATTTTTAATATTAAATTTTGAATCATTTTTGTCATACCTGCTGTTTAAATAAAATATTATAAACAAACTGATGGAAAGCAAAAAGGAAACTAATATTGCACTCCTTGTCAAGTGAATTACACTAATTGAGTAAAGTGAAGCAATTGATATAAATATGAACAACCATCTATATTTTTTATTTTTTATAGAAAGGTAAAAAAT
>MDTB01100492.1_pt1 | contig 14525 bp, 18 predicted proteins | sample 811161 | NCBI WGS metagenome assembly MDTB01 (sample SAMN05326650, study PRJNA326480) | marine metagenome | isolation source: seawater | place: Mediterranean Sea | collected 2009
ATACGAACTTAATATTGGGGCGTAGCCAAGCGGTAAGGCACGGGTTTTTGGTACCTGCATCCTAGGTTCGAATCCTAGCGCCCCAGCCAAATATGAAAAACATTTTAAATAAAATTTTTTTTAAATCAAATAATCTCGATTATATTATTAGAGATATAAAAAATCTTACTGAAAACACACCTGTTAATAAAATTTTTGAAGCAGTAAATTCTTCTTCATATGATGCTGAAATTAGATATGTAGGAGGGTGTATTCGTAAAATAATTAATAAAGAAAAAGTTGACGATATTGATTTAGCAACAAATTTAGAACCTCTTGAAATATGTAAAATTTTAAAAAAAAATAATATAAATTTTTATCCATCTGGAATCGAGCATGGAACTATTACTGCAATAATTGATGAATATAAATTTGAAATCACAAGCTTGAGAAATGATATTTCAACTGATGGAAGACATGCCAGTGTAAAATTTTCAAAAGATTGGAGAGAAGATGCCTCCAGAAGAGACTTTTCAATTAATTCAATTTATTCTGATAAAGATGGTAATTTATTTGATCCATTCAATGGTAAAAAAGATATTGAAAATGGTTTAATAAATTTCATTGGTGATACTGATAAAAGAATTAAAGAGGACTATCTGAGAATCTTGAGATATTTAAGATTTTTTTTGGTTTATTCAAAACAAAAACATAAACCTAGCATTATAAAAAAAATAAAGATCAATATAGGAGGAATTTCAAAATTATCTAAAGAAAGGTTAATTCAAGAATTAAGAAAGATTACTAAATTAGATTCTTTAGAAAAATTATCAAAAGATAAAATTAGTCTGGAACTAACTTCAATGATTTTTCCAGAATTGAAAAATATAGATGTTTTTTCTCAATTAAATTCTAAGAAAAGAGAGATATTAAAAGATTCTGATTTTATTTTTCTACTATCTTTACTGATAATAGATGGCACCGATAATGCAGAATATTTTACTTACAAGTTTAGAATTTCTAAAAAAGATCAAAAAAGAATTCATGTAATTAATGATTTTTATAAAACTAAAATTAATTCAAAAACATATACAGAACATAATATGAATAAAATTTTTTACTATCAAGGCAAACAAACTGTAATAGATATTATTAACTTTAGAATAATTAGGGCAAAAAAGACTGATGAAAAACTTTTGAAATTGAGTAAGAATTATCAAAATAAATTAACACCTATCATTCCTATAAGTGCAGAAGATTTGATGATCAAATATCAGATACCTGAAGGCAAACAAATAGGTAACAAACTTCGATTGATCGAGGCAGCGTGGGTAGAGAATAATTTTCAAATTTCAGAGCAAAAAGTCGAAAATATTATTAAAAGCTAATTATACTTTACATCTTTAATTTCAAAGTTTTTAATTCCTGCCGGGGTATTAATTTCTACTAAATCATTTTTATTCTTCCCTATCAATCCTTTACCAATAGGTGATTGAAAATAAATTAATTTTTGTTTTAAATCTGCCTCGTCTTTTCCTACAATTTTGTAACTAATTTTTTCTCCAGTATCTAAATTTGCTAAAAAAACTGTAGATCCAAAAATTACTTTACCATCGTTATTGAGTTTAGTGACATCAATTACATTTGCTCTAGCAATTATGTCGTTAATTTCAGTTATTCGACCTTCATTATGAGATTGTTCTTCTTTAGCAGCATGATACTCGGCGTTTTCTTTTAAATCACCATGAGATCTTGCTTCAGCTATAGCTGACACAATTTCAGGCCTTTTTTTTTCTTTTAAAAAAATAAGTTCCTCTTTTAATTTATTTAATCCATTTATTGTAATTGGCTCTTTATCCATGTTATTTCCATTTTGCTAATGGTGGTAATGACATAAGAATACCTTCAATATTTCCACCAGTTTGTAATCCAAATTTTGTTCCCCTATCGTATAATAAATTAAATTCTGTGTATCTTCCTCTTTTAATATATTGCATTTCCTTATCCTTCTTAGTCCATTTTTTTTTAATTTTTTTTTTGATTATATTTTGAAAAATAAACTGAAATGTTATTCCTACATCTCTCACAAATTTAAAATCTTTTTCAAAATTTTCTTTTTTATAATCAAAGAAAATTCCTCCTATACCTCTTACTTCTTTTCTATGAGGTAAATAAAAATATTTATCACACCAATTTTTATATTTCTTATAATAATATTTATTATGACGATTACACATTTTTTTCAAAATTAAATGAAATTCTTTTTCTTCTTTTAAATCTTTTTTAGAGGGAGTTACATCCATGCCACCGCCAAACCATCCATATTTTGTACAGATATATCTTGTATTAAAATGCATGGCAGGTATTAAAGGGTTTTTCATATGCATAACAACTGAGATTCCAGAGGCCCAAAATCTAGGATCTTTTTGTGCACCAGGAATATTTTTTTGAAATTTTTTTGGGAATTTTCCATAAACTTTTGAATAGTTTACCCCAACTTTATCAAAAATCTTACCATCTCTTAATATTCTATATTCCCCTCCTCCTTCATCTTTTTTTTTGTTTCTTTTCCAAATAGTCGATTTAAAATGGTATTTATTTTTCTCTAGTTTTAATATGTCATTACAAAATGCATCTTGAAGTGTCTTAAACCAGTTACTTGCTAGATCTTTTTTAAATTCTATACTCATAATAGATTAGTTTGCTTTAAACTTTCAGCCAAGATAATAGCAACTGATGATGCAATGTTAAGTGAGCGTTTGTTATTTTTCATAGGTATTTTCAATCGATTTTTAATTAATTTGTGTATGTCCCCAGGAACACCAGCACTCTCCCTACCAAATATAATTGTATCATTTTTATTAAATTTAAAATCTAAATAAGATATAGATGCTTTAGTAGTCATCAATATAATTCTTTGATTCTTTTTTGACTTAAGAAAATCATTAAAATTTTGGTAAAATTTTATGTCCTTTTTTTCCATATAATCCATTACAACCCTCTTAAATCTCTTATCACTTAATAGAAAACCACATGGTTCAATGATTTCTAATTTTGCACCAAGACAAGCACAAGTTCTAATTATTGCCGCAGTATTTTGAGGAATATCAGGTTCAAATAATGCAATTTTAGGCCCCTCATTAATTAGATTATGTGTCATTCTTTCAGTAGTAAATTTACTATTATATATTATATGAAACCATATATTTAAGTAGAAATAATCTAAATTGAGTATATTTAATAAAGAACTTTAATGTCAGAAAAAAAAACTAATAGAAGAGACTTTTTATTTACTGCTACTTATGCCGTAGGTGCAGTGGGGGTAGGAGCCACAGTTTGGCCTATGATAGATCAAATGAATCCAGATGCCTCAGTAAAAGCCTTAGCAAGTACCGAAGTAGATGTGAGTTCATTAACACCTGGAAAAACAATTACCGTTCTTTGGAGAGGCAAACCAGTTTTTATCAGGAGAAGAACTCAAGAGGAAATTGCTGAAGCAAATTCAGTTAAGATGGAAGAATTAAAAGATCCAGAAAAGGATGAGGATAGAGTGAAAGACCCTGAATGGCTTGTTATGTTAGGGGTTTGCACTCATTTAGGGTGTGTACCTCTTAATGATAAGGGAGATTATAACGGTTGGTTTTGTCCATGTCATGGATCTCACTACGATACCTCAGGAAGAATTAGAAAAGGACCCGCTCCGACAAATATGGAAGTGCCTAAATATGAATTTGTAAACGAAAGTACAATTAAGATTGGATAAAGATTATGAGTGATCAAGAATACATCCCTAAGTCAAAATTTGGTAAGTGGTTTAATGATAGACTTCCTTTGCTATCACTGGCGAGTCATTTAACTGATTATCCAACTCCCAAAAATTTAAATTATTGGTGGACATTTGGTGGTATACTTACTTTCTGCTTAATAACCCAAATTGTAACAGGACTGACATTAGCTATGCACTATATTGCTCATGCTGATATGGCTTTTGAAAGTGTGGAACATATTATGAGGGACGTTAATTATGGGTGGTTAATAAGATATATTCATGCGAATGGAGCCTCTATGTTTTTTTTAGCAGTTTATATTCATATTTTTAGATCACTATTTTACGGTTCTTATAAATCACCAAGAGAAATCATTTGGATACTTGGTATTATTATATATTTATTAATGATGGCTGCTGCCTTCATGGGCTATGTTCTTCCATGGGGTCAAATGAGTTTTTGGGGTGCAACTGTAATTACAAATTTATTCAGTGCAATCCCTCTAGTAGGTGAGGGAATAGTAGAATGGTTATGGGGTGGTTATTCAGTTGATAACCCAACTTTAACTAGATTTTTTACTCTACATTATTTAATCCCGTTTTTAATTTTAGGACTGGTTGTCTTACATATCTGGGCACTACATGTTCCTGGAAATAATAATCCAGTAGGAATTGATATTAAAAAACCTTCGAAGGATACTGTTCCGTTTCATCCTTACATAGTCATCAAAGATGGTTTTGCTTTATTAATGTTTATGATTGTATTTGCATTTTTCGTTTTTTATACACCTAATATTTTAGGTCATGCTGATAATTATATTGAAGCTAACCCATTGGTAACCCCAGCACACATCGTCCCAGAATGGTATCTGTTACCCTTCTATGCAATTTTAAGATCAGTTCCAGATAAACTTTTAGGGGTCATTGCCATGTTGTCTGCAATTTTAATCCTTGCAGCTTTACCGTGGTTAGATACATCAAAAATTAGATCAGCAGTTTTTAGACCTTTATATAAACAGTTTTATTGGATTTTAGTGGCTGATGTTTTAATTTTAGGTTATGTGGGGGCGATGCCTGCAGAGGGACTATATTTATTAATAGCAAGAGTAGCTACCGCTTATTATTTCTTACACTTTTTAGTAGTTTTACCTGTTTTAGGTTTCAAAGAAAAAACTTTACCCGTCCCATTAAGCATCACTGAACCGGTGCTGGGGGGTAGTCCGAACTTGGTAATGGCTAAAAGCAAAGAAAGCATGAAGCAATAAGTGAAATTTTTTTTTTTAAAATTACTATCATTAACGGTCTTATTTATTAGTCTGTCTTTTAATTCTAACAGTGCTGAAAAAGTTGAATATCTGAAAACTGATTGGAGTTTTAAGGGTCTTTTTGGTAAATTTGATCGAGGAGCACTTCAAAGAGGTTATCAAGTTTATACTGAAGTATGTTCATCATGTCATTCAATGAAATACGTAAGCTATAGAAATTTAGCTGAAAAGGGTGGACCAGAATTTACTGAAGAACAAGCTAAAGCAATAGCTGCTTCTTTTGAGGTTACAGATGGACCTAATGATGATGGTGAAATGTTTACTAGACCAGGAAAATTGTCTGATAAATTTGTAATGCCCTATGAAAATGTTAAAGCTGCACAAGCGGCTAATGGAGGGGCTTATCCACCAGATATGTCGGTTTTAGTTAAAGCAAGAGGAGGTGGAGTAAATTATATTTATTCTCTTCTTCAAGGATATGAAGATCCACCAACAGGAATAGATTTAGATGAAGGGGTTTATTACAATAAATATATGTATGGAAATAAAATTAAAATGGCCAATCAACTTTCTGATGGACTAGTAGAATATGCTGATGGCACAAAAGCAACTGTTGAGCAAATGTCTAAAGATGTAACGACATTTTTAATGTGGACTGCTGAACCCCATTTGGAATCAAGGCATCAAATGGGTTTTAAAGCCATAGTTTATTTAATTATACTTACAATTTTAGTTTATTTTAGTATGAAAAGAATTTGGTCACGTATTGAAACGGAAGTTTAATACATCTCCATCTTTAACAATATAATCTTTTCCCTCTAATCTCATTTTACCATTTGTTTTAGAGTTTATCCATCCATCATTATTAATGAAATCTTGATAAGAGATTGTCTCAGCTCTGATAAATCCTAACTCGAAATCAGTGTGGATTTCTCCCGCAGCTTTTGGTGCAGTACAATTTTTTTGAATTGTCCATGCTCTAGTTTCCTCTGGACCTGAAGTAAAATAAGTATCTAGTTCAAGAATAGTATAACTTTTATGAATTAGCAGATTTAAACCAGTTTCTTTTAATCCGATCATTTCCATATAATTTCCCTTTTCTTTATTATCTAATTCATTAATTTGGTTTTCAATATCGGCTGAGATAATCAAAGTATTTTCTTGTCCCAATTTATTAATAAAAGCTTTAGTGTAGTTATTTCCATTCTGTAAACTCTGTTCATCTACATTACATACAAATATTTTAGGTTTTAAAGATAACAACCCACTTTGTTTAAGTTGTTTTCTATCAAATTCGCGATTAAGAATAGCTAAATCCTTATCGTTGTCTATACAATCTAAAGCAGTTTGAAGAATTTGTAATTGTTCTTCATCGATATTTCTCTTGTTATTTTTTTCTAATCTTTTCTGAATAGATTCTAAATCAGCTAACATCATTTCTGTTTCTATAATTTCAAGATCTCTAATGGGGTCTACAGTTGGATTTACATTTTGTATATCATCAGAGTCAAAACATCGGATCATATGTATGATTGCATCTACCTCTCTGATATGTGATAAAAATTTATTACCCAATCCCTCACCTTTAGAAGCTCCTTTAACTAAACCAGCAATATCAACAAATGAAATAGTGGTATTGATTATTTTCTTTGATTTAGAAATTTTTGCTAAATTTACTAATCGGTTATCAGGAACTAGAACCATACCGACATTTGGATCAATTGTGCAAAATGGAAAGTTTGCAGCTTGGGCCTTACTAGAATTGGTAAGAGCATTAAAAAGAGTTGATTTACCAACATTAGGTAATCCAACTATTCCACACTTTAAACTCATTTGTTATTTACAGTACTTGAAAATAAATCTAACTTCTTTTGAACTAAAATAGAAATAGACTCGGTTATATTTTTAGAAATTTTTTCTATACTATTTGATTCTTCCTCATCAAAATTTTGTAAAACAAAATCAGATATTTCAATATTCCCTTTTGGTTTACCAATTCCAATCCTAACCCTTGAATAATCTTTACCTATAAACTTATCTATAGAGGCAATTCCATTGTGACCAGCGCTTGACCCTCCAAATTTTGTTTTAATCTTACCAAACTCAACATCTAGATCATCATGAAATACTATTACATCTTCTGCATCAATTTTGAAATATTCAATTAATTCCCTAATGCATATTCCTGAGTTATTCATAAAAGTTAAAGGTTTAATAGCATAAACTTTTTCATCTCCAATATTTCCTGTAGTTAACAAACCTTTGAACTTTGGCTTTTGCTTTGAAAGTCCGAATTTTTTATTTATAGAGTCAATGATTTTAAAACCAACATTGTGTCTATTGTTTTCACTATCAGGTGTTGGATTGCCCAATCCTACGAATAAAAGCATAAATGAATGGATTATATTTTCAATTTTGATTGATTATTTTTTTTCTTCAACAGGTTTTTTATCATCGCCCTCTTTTTTGTCACCTTTTGCACTCTCTGTAGCTGGCTTATCTCCCTCTGCAGCTTTTGCTACCCCTTCAGCACCTTCAGCACCCTCTTCTCCATCTGCCGACTCCGCCTCTGCAGGTTTTTCCGGTTCCTTCATGACAGTCGGAGCTGCTAAAGTTGCAATTACAAAATCTCTTCCTTGAATAGTTGGTAATACATCTGGATCTAAATTTACTGATGAAATTTTGAAACTTTCTCCTATATCTATACCATCTAAGTCTAATGTAATGCTCTCAGGTATTTTTTCACTAGGACATCTTAATTCTATTTTTCTACGAACAATATTAAGAACCCCACCTCTTTTAAGTCCTGGAGATTTTTCATGATTAATAAAGTTTACTGGCACTTCTATTTTAATTTTAACACCAGGTAGCACTCTTAAAAAATCTACATGAATTGGCTCATCATTTAAAATATGATACTTAATTTCTCTAGGAAGAACATTTTGAGGTTTTCCTTCAACATTTAATGTAATAATGTTTGAAAAGAAATTTTTCTGTTCAATCAAAATCTTGAGTAATTTTTTGGATATAGAAATTTTTTCATTTTGGTCTTTACCACCATAAATAATAGCTGGAACATTACCATTATTTCTTAGAGCGTTAAGCTGACCTTTAGTTGAGTTTACTCTAATATTAGCTTCTAATGAATTCATAAAACATGGTTTTTTAACTGATGTTAATAAATAATCAAGGTAATTATTTAAATAAATCTGACACGGATGTAGAATTGGATATTCTTTTTATCGCCTCTCCCATAAGGCCTGAAATTGGTAAAACTTCTATATTTTTAACATTTTTAGTTTTTTCTGAATTATCAATCGTATCAGTAATCACTAAATTTTTGATTACAGAGTTCTTTATTTTTTTTACTGCGTCTCCACTTAAAACACCATGGGTAATATAAACATAAACTTCCTTAGCGCCTCTAGCTTTTAAAGCTTTAGCGGCATTAACAATTGTACCTCCAGAGTCAATAATATCATCTACTATAATACAAGTTTTACTTTTCACATCTCCTATTACATTCATAACTTGTGATTGACCAGGCTTAGGTCTTCTTTTATCCACTATGGCAAGACCTACATTTAAAAGTTTTCCAAGTGCTCTAGCTCTTTCTGTTCCACCAACATCAGGTGCAACACATATAATTTTTTTGCTTTTGATATTTTTTTTTACATGTCTTCCAAAAATTGGTGTAGCAAAAAGATTATCTACAGGAATATCAAAGAAACCTTGAATTTGACCGGCATGCAGATCAACTGTTACAATCCTATCTGCACCAGCCATAGTAATTAAATTCGAAACAAGTTTGGCTGATATAGATGTTCTAGGGACAACTTTTCTGTCTTGTCTAGCATATCCAAAATAAGGGATTACCGCAGTTATATTTTTTGCTGAAGATCTTTTAAGAGCATCAATACATAGTAACAATTCCATTAAATTATCATTCGCAGGAGATGACACAGACTGAATAATGAAAATACTATTTCCTCTTATATTTTCATTTATCTCAACATAAATTTCCCCATCTGCAAATTTTCTAATACTTGAATTTACAAGTTTAGATTTCAAGTATTTAGCAATCCTTTTACTCAGAACCTTGTTGCTATTTCCAGTTAATAATTTCATTGAAAATCTTAATTAATCATAATTACAGAAATATTTCTACCATAATCACCATGATTTGATTTCGAAGCTCTTCTAGCACTAAAAAAATTATTTTTCTTCTCAAAAGTGTCTATTTTTATCATATCAATATTTATAATTTTCATTAATTTTAGTTGAGATTTAACGTAATTTGGTAAATCAAAATAAATCAAATTTTTTCTAATTTTAAAGAAAATTTTATTTTTTATGTCTTTTTTAAGAAACTTTTTCTGAAAATCTTCCCTTACATTATAACTATTCTTAGAAATACAGGGACCAATTGAAACAAAAATATTTTTCTCTTTACATCCTTTTTTTAGCATAAAACGGATAACTTTTTCTATTATTCCTTTAAAAGCACCTTTCCATCCAACGTGAATTGCAGCTACCATATTCACTTGCTTCTCATAAATTAAAATTGGTACACAATCCGCCGTTAAAACTGCTATAGGTATTTTCTTTTGGTCAGTAACAATTGCATCAGCTTTAATTTTTTTTTTTAAATCGAAATTCTTATTTATAAAAACTAATTTGTTGCTATGTACTTGATGAAGTAAAAAAATATTTTTGCATTTTTTGGCAATCTTTTTTTTTACAATATCAAGATTTTTGGAAATTTTAAATTTCCTATCCCTAGAGCCAGGACCACAATTTAAACTTTTATAAATACCTGAGGATACACCTCCATTTTTGTTAAAAAAACCATGGGTGATTTTCATTTGTTTTAGCAATTTTTTCGAAGTAATCAGTCTTAAAATCCTAACTTAAATTTATTTTTTTTATTCTTGATTAACATAACTTTGAATAGATTTCCCATTTGTTTATCATCTATAAGTCTTTTTAGACGATAGTAAATATCTGCCTTTTTTAAAAAATTTTGATTTTTAGATATTATTTCAGCTCTTTCTTTAATTCCCATTTTAAGCAAAAATTTTTTTTGATTAGTCAGTAAATATGTCAAATCTCCTAATTGATTAATAATTTTACCATATAAATTAAAATTTATGCTATGGGAAATATCAGAGTTACCAATATTTTCCAAAACATTTGCGTATTTATGATTATGAATCGCTTGAAGAGTATCTTTCATTTTTTCATTAAAATATCCATAATCTATTATTAAAACTCCACCATTATATTTCTTAATCATACTGGTAATATTCTTTAAATAATTTGTTGCTAAAATAGAGTATTCAATAAAATTTTGATTTTTTGATAATCTAAAATTTATTTTTTTTTCAAATTTTTGCATGTTAAATTTACTTTTTAAAAAAAAACTATAATATTTATCCTCAAGACTTACATATCTTTCACACCATAAATTTTTTTTTTTGATAAATTGCTTGATAGGAATTGAGTCAAAAAATTCGTTTGCAATAAAAATACTCGGACTTTTTTTTATTTTGTTAATTTTTGAAATCCAAGTTACCTTTTTTTTATTTAATTTATTTTTTTGAATTTTGATTAATTTTGGACTCTTTTCATATATAAAAATATTACAAGAATTAAAAAAATTTGGAAATTTTTTAAAACTCTCAATTAAAATTTTCATCATTTCTGCATTTCCAGCACCAAGTTCAATTAAATTAAATTTTTTTGGTGATCCTAAACTTTCCCAAAAACTAATGATCCAAATAGCTATCATTTCAGAAAAAAGTCTTGAAACATTTGGTGCAGTTATAAAATCTCCTTTTTGGCCAAAAGGAATTTTTTTCATATAGTAACCAAATTTTTTATCATACAATGAAAAATCTATAAAATCATCCAGAGGAAAATTATAATTTTTTTTTGATTTCATTTTTTTTAATAATTAAATAACCACCTACTATAAAAAACAATAAACTAATAGCTTGTCCCATCGTAAGATGAAAAAACAAATATCCTATTTGCTCATCTGGAACTCTTAAAAACTCAATTATAAATCTAAAAAAAGAGTAAAATATTAAAAATAGTCCTGATATTATTCCAGGATTTTTAAATAGTCCTTTATTTCTAAAAAATAATAATATTATGAACAATATTAATCCTTCAAATAATGCCTCATACAATTGAGAAGGATGTCGAAATAAATTATCTACTCTTATAAACTTAACTGCCCAAGGCACACTTGTTTCAATCCCATATAATTCTGAATTTATAAAGTTTGCTACTCTTCCAAAAAAAATTCCTATAGGAGCCACTAGTGCTACGATATCTAAATATAAAAAAGGATTTTGATCATTTTTTTTTGCAAACAAAAAAGTAACGAAAATAATACCAATAAGACCACCATGAAAAGACATTCCACCTTCCCAAATTTTAAAAATGTCAATAAAGTTATTTAAATAATAATTAGAATTATAAAAAAAAACATATCCTAACCTTCCACCAATAATAATGCCTAAAATTAGATAAGTGATATAATCATCAAACTTTTCTTTTAATTCAAAATTATCAATAAAAACTTTTTTTGCTAATGCCCATCCAAGTAAAATTCCACCTATATATGCTAAAGAATACCATCTCACTTCTAAAGTTAAGATTTCGATAGCAACTGGGTCAAAATTATTAATGAACATTTTTAATTATAATAATAAGATATTGATATAATAAGTTATTTAAAAAATATATGAAAGATTCAAAATTTGTTTTTGATAAAATTACTAAATTACTTGAACATGGGTTAGTTTCATCAAGAGATTTGACAAATGAATTAGTTAGCATTTTAAAATCAAAAAGGGATGAGATCGTTTTTAAAATGAAATTAACTAGCAAAGATGAATTTGAAATTTTATCTAAAAGAGTTGAAAACTTAGAAAAAAAATTAGAAAAAAGCTCAACACGAATAGGAAAAAAAACTAAACGGGTAAAAAAATCTTAACACCCAGACCATTTAAAGAAGATTTTTCTAAATTAATATTTCCTCCATGGGATCGAATAATATCAGAAGCAATTGATAGTCCCAGACCTACACTTGATTTTGAGTCTGCTCTACCTTTGTTTATTTTATAAAATGGTTTAAATACATTTTCGTATTCATTTTCCGGGATCCCTGGACCATCATCTTCAACTTTAATAAAAATATTTGTATTCTTTTTAGACAACTCAATATTTATTTTATCGCCGTATTTTATAGAATTGTCTATTAGGTTATTTATACATCTTTTGATTAAATTTTTTCTACCACTATAATAAATCCTTGTCTGTATACTTCTGTTTATATTGTTATTATTATATTTATTTATAATTTCCTCTATTAATTCACTTAGATTAAATAATTCATCTTTTTCTGAATAAGATGAGTTTGTAAATTGAAGATATTCATTTAACATTTTTTCCATTTCATCAATATCTTCAACTAATTTTTCAGCTAAAGTTTTATCATTAATAAATGCAGTCTGTAATTTCATTCTGGTTAAAGGAGTTCTTAAATCATGACTAATTCCAGATAACATTTCAGATCTTTGGTTTAAATGTCTTATAATACGTTTTCTCATTCTATCGAATTCATATCCTGCTTGTCTTATTTCTGCTGCCCCAGAAGGTTTAAATTCATCTATTTTTTCACCCCTTCCAAATTTTTCCGCTGCTTTTGCTAAAGCAGTTATAGGTCTAGTTTGATTTTTTAAAAATATTAGTGATATAATAACCATTATTATAGCAGGAACAGTTATCCATAACCCAAAAATTCTTGCCGATGTACTTGTTACTCTATCTTTTGGAATTATAAATTTGACATATCCAGATTGAAATTTAATTCTCACTTCAATTAGTTCTTTATAGTTAGTAGTGTTAAACCAGAATAATTCTGAGCTAAATTTTGATTTTAATTCTCTTCTAAGTGTTCTATCTATAGGACTAAACCATCTTTCATTGTAAGTATAATCAAAATTTTCATCTTCAATAAATTCAATATTTAAATCTTGATATAATGAAAATATATTAGTTATTTCTGTTTTATTATACTTGTCCTCACTATAAATATTTATAAAAGTCTGAATTTCATTAACCAAGGCCCTTGTCATACCCTTATTGGTTTTAATCCAAAGACTGTCAAAAAATACAATTGTTATAATTAATTGGAGTAGGATAACTGGAATAGCTACAATTAGAAGCGCTCTATAGAATAATCTTTTAGGTAAAAGATTCTTAATGAATTTATTCAATCCATAAAACATAACCCGCTCCTCTTATGGTTTGAAGAAATTTAGGATTTTTTGGATCAATTTCAATTTTTTTTCTCAATCTAGTTATTATTACATCAATTGATCTTTCTTTATTTAAACTTATTAGCTTTCCGATTTCCTCCCTGGCAAATGTTTTACCAGGATTATTGATCATTTTTTCTAATATAATTTTTTCTGTATTATTTATTTTGAACTCATTTTTGTTTTGAAAAATAATTTGTTTATTCAAATCTATTTTTATATTTTCAAATTGTATAATTCTTTTTAAATTACTTTGTAGAGTTTTTTCTAGTATATTCTTAATTCTCAGAACTAACTCTTTTGGTTCAAAAGGTTTAGGTAAATAATCATCTGCCCCAACCTCAAGTCCAAGAATTCTTTCATTAGCCTCACCCTTCGCAGTTAATAATATTATTGGAGTATCTAAATTTGTTTTATTATCTTCTATAAATTCTAATCCACTTTTTCCAGGCATCATAATATCTAAAATAATTAGATCAAATTTTAAAATTTTTGTTTTTTCAAATGCACTTTCAGCACTGTCTGCAGTTGTAACTAAGTAATTATTTTCTTCCAAATATTTTTTTACTAACAATCTAATTCCTTCATCATCATCAACAACCAAGATATGAGCAAAAAAATTATCCATTGATTATTTTACTTAAAACTCCATCAAAATTAATGACTTCTTGCGAGCTTGAATTAAGCAATGCATTGTAGATTCTTTTCTTTTGTATTTGAAAAATTTCATTAAATATTTTTTGCCCCTTATCGTTAAGATAGATGTGTTTGACTCTTGTATCATGTTCATCTTTTTTAAAAATAATTAATTCAAGCTTTGTTAAATCTTTAAGAACCCGATTTAAACTTTGCTTTGTTACTTTTAGTTTTATCATTAATTCTGAGACCGAAATACCTTTATACATCGAAATTAAATGGATAGCCTTTTGATGAGCCAAACCTATAGAGTATTTATCTAAAATTTTTTTTGAATCTGAAAATGTTTCTCTGTAACTAATGAATAATTTTTCGATTAGCTCTTTTAATTGTTCATCTTTTAAATATAAAAGCTCTTTCATCACAGGTAAGTTATATTGACATATTATATATACACAGATATTTTTCAGTATTATTAATTTTATATTCTGAATCATTTTGTAAAATTATTTGTTTATTTAAATCAATTCTTATATTTTGAAATTC
>MDTB01028319.1_pt1 | contig 14524 bp, 16 predicted proteins | sample 811161 | NCBI WGS metagenome assembly MDTB01 (sample SAMN05326650, study PRJNA326480) | marine metagenome | isolation source: seawater | place: Mediterranean Sea | collected 2009
ATTATCGGTAAATTTAATTTCTTTAATCATCATATAAGACTGATATTACTAATATAATGTTAAATTGTCATTTTTAAAGAATGAAAAACTATAAAAAACTAGGCATTATTAGAAGCAGAGGTCGACTTATAAGTGAGCCTAATTCACCCTATAGATCTCCATTTCAAAGAGATAGAGATAGAATTATTCATAGTACGGCATTTCGAAGGTTAAAACACAAAACGCAAGTTTTTGTTAATACAGAAGGAGACCACTATAGAACTAGAATTACTCACTCAATCGAAGTAGCCCAAATTGCAAGAACAATATCCCGTTATTTAAATTTAAATGATGATTTAACAGAAACTTTAAGCCTTGCACATGATCTTGGTCACACTCCATTTGGACATGCTGGAGAAGAGGCACTAAATGAATGTATGAATGAACATGGTGGATTTGATCATAACCTTCAAACATTAAGAATAGTTATGTTTATAGAAAATAAATATGTAAAGTTTCAAGGTTTAAATTTAACTTTAGAAACTTTAGATGGACTTTTAAAACATAATGGACCTTATTATGACTATACAGAAGTTAAAAACCTAATTGGATTAAAAAACTTAAAGAATAAAATTAATTTAAATACATATCCATCTATCGAAGCACAAATTGCATCTATTTCAGACGATATAGCTTATAATAATCATGATATTCAAGATGGATTTAATGCAAATCTTTTTAAAATTAATGAATTAAAAGATATTAATTTTTTTAATGACATCTTAAATAAATATTCTTCAAAAATTAAAAAAGTTGATAGTAAAATTTTAATTTATCAAATGGTAAGAGACTCTATTAATCTCATGGTTAAAGATTTAATAAAAAATTCCTTAATAAATATTAAAATTAACAAAATTAATAAATTAAATGATGTTTATAAATCTGACAACAAACTTATTTGCTTTTCATCAAATTACGAAAACACTATTAGTGAAATAAGAGATTTTTTAAGCTTTAAAATGTATAAAAATAATAAAGTTTTAAAAAAAAATAATGAGGGCAAAAGAGTAATTAAAAAGTTATTTAATGCAATATCAAATAATCCAAGAAAATTTTTGACATTTTCCTTAATTAAACATAATAAATATAGATCTATAGCAGACTATATTTCTGGAATGACTGACCGATTTGCAATAAATATTTATAAATCATTAAAATGAATATATTTGAAGAATATAAAAATAAGATATTAATAATTTTAAAAAAAGCTCATAAAGATAAATTATTAACTCTTCCAGATAACCTAAACAGTATTAATGTCGATTCTACACCACCAAAAATTGATTTTGATATATCTACAAATGTTTCAATGGTTCTTTCAAATCCAAACAATAAACCCCCAAATGAATTAGCTCAAATTTTAATTAAGCTATTAAAAAACGAGGACAAAAGCATTGAGGAAATAACTTTTGCTAAGCCAGGTTTTATTAATATTAAATTCAATAATGATTATTGGAGTAATTTTACAAATAAATTAATTAATTCACCGAGTAACTATGGCGCATCAAATAAAACAAAAAAAAAATATTTGGTAGAATTTGTTTCCGCTAATCCAACAGGTCCTTTACACGTTGGTCACTGCAGAGGTGCTATCTTGGGTGATGTTATATCAAATCTATTAAAATTTAATCAAAATATTGTTGAGCGCGAATATTATGTTAATGATTATGGTAATCAAATTTCTCATTTTAATAATTCTGTTTATTTAAGAATTAGAGAAAAACTTTATGATGAAAAATTTCCTTTAAATAATCCAGATCTTTATCCTGGTGATTATTTAAAAGATATAGCTGATAATATTATTAAAAATAATAAAAATACAAATTTTGAAGACTTCAATAATATTGAGGACCATTTAAAAAAACTTACAATCAATGAGTCATTAAATTTAATTAAAAAAAACCTAAATGATCTGGGTATCAAACATGATAATTTTATAAGTGAAACAAATTTAGTTAAAGATAATGAAGTTGAAAAAGTAATTGAAAAACTTAAAAAAACTAAGCACGTATATACAGGTAAAATTAAAGCCCCAGAAGGTGAGGATCAAAGTAATTGGACTGAAAGAGACCAATTGTTATTTAGATCAACTGACTTTGGTGACGACAAAGATAGAGCATTACAAAAAAGTGATTTGAGTTGGACTTATTTTGCAAGCGATGTTGCCTATCACAATACAAAAATAAATAGAAAGTTTGATAAGTTGATTAATATTTTGGGGGCAGATCATGCTGGTTATATAAAAAGAATTACTTCAGTAGTTGAAGCAATTTCTGGAGAAAAAAATAAATTATCTTGCAAAGTAAGTCAGTTAGTAAAATTAATTAAAGACGGAAAACCATTTAAAATGTCAAAAAGAAAAGGTGATTATATAACCGTTGAAGATTTAATTAATGAAGTTGGTAAAGATGCTACACGCTTTATAATGTTAAGTAGAAGTAATGAAGTTGAGCTTGATTTTGATTTTTCTAAAGTAAAGGAAAAATCTAAAGATAATCCATTATACTATGTACAATATTGTTATGCCAGAATATCTTCAGTTTTTAGAAATATTAATTTGAATGTTAATGATAAATTAAAAATTAAAAATGAGAACTATAATTATACTAAAGATGAAATAAAAATTTTAAAGAAAATTTCAGAGTGGCCACGTTGCTTGGAAACGGCAACAAATAAACTAGAGCCCCATATAATACCAGTTTATTTATATGAATTATCATCAGAGTTTCACTCTTACTGGAACAAAGGTAAAGAAGATATAAGCAAAAGATTTATTGATAAAAATAATAAAATTTCTGATGATAAGATTGCATTATTGAAAGTTGTTTCAACAGTAATTAAATTGGGCATGGATATTTTGGGTGTACAGACTCCAGAAAAAATGTAATGATCAAAGAGCTTAAATATGTTTTTTATTTAGTAGTAATATTTTTTTTTATATTTTTCGTATCAAGATACATTTTTTCAGACGAATATAAAAAAAAATCATATCGATCATTAAATTATACAGATGATAAAATAAGTATTTATTCTAAAAATCTTATTGTATTAGAGAGTAATACTAATGATATTATTGAATATGTTGAGGACCAGAAAAATAATAATAAAAAAAAATATCATTTTTGGGAATTGTTGAAATGATTAATAATAGAAGAAGTTTTGTTACAGGTATTAAAGGTATTAGCTTAAGTAAAAAAGAAACTTTTTTTTTAAAAAAATATAAACCATGGGGTATTATACTGTTTTCACGAAATATTAAATCTATTTCACAAACACAAAAATTAACATCTGAGATTAAAAAATTATTTAAGGATAACAATTACCCTATCTTAATTGATGAAGAAGGTGGACGTGTTTCAAGATTAAGAAAATTTATAGATAATTCATTATTTTCTTCAGAATTTTTTACTAAAATTTATAAAAAGAATGAGAAAAAGTTTTATACTTACTATGATGTATATATAAAACAAATTTCATACTTATTAAAATTATTAGGCATCAATATAAATAATGTTCCAGTTTTGGATGTAAGGAGAAAAATAACTCATAATATTATTGGTAATAGATCATTTTCATCGGACCCACATATGGTATCTAAGTTAGGTAAAATTTGTATTAATAAGTTTCACAGCAATCAAATAGCTACTGTAATAAAACATATCCCCGGACACGGACTATCGAAGACAGATACTCATAAAAAATTGCCTGTAGTAAAAAATAGTATTGATAATTTAAATAAGGTAGATTTTTACCCTTTTAAAAATCAAAAATCACTTTTAGCTATGACAGCACATATAATTTTTAGCTCTATAGATAATAAAAATACTGTAACACATTCAAAAAAAGTTCTTAAAGTGATAAGAAAAAAAATTGGTTTTAAAAACATAATTATGTCAGACGATATATCAATGAAAGCATTAAAATTTTCTATTTCAAAAAATACAACCCAAGCTTTTAAAGCAGGATGTAATTTAGTTTTACATTGTAATGGAAATTATAATGAAATGTTAATGGTTGCTAAAAACTCCCCATTATTAAGCAAGTTCGTTATAAAAAAAACATCGCAATTAATGAATATAATTAGATAATGTAAATTATGAATGATTCTAATGCATTTAATGTAAATTTAAATAATTTTAATGGACCTTTAGAAGTTTTATTAGATCTAGCCAAATCACAAAAAGTTGATCTTGAAAAGATTTCAATTACTAAATTGGTTGATCAATTTCTTGAATTTATTAAGTCGAATAATAAAATTAATTTAGATTTAGCTTCTGAGTATTTGTTAATGGCTACATGGTTAACATATCTTAAATCTAAACTTCTGTTGCCTGAGTCTGATGAAGAAGAATTTAAAGCACTGGAAGTAGCTCAAAAATTAAAAATTCAATTAAAAAAACTTGAACTAATTAGATTATTATCTGACCAAATGCTTAAGAGAAAAAGATTAGGAAAAGATATTTTTATGCGAGGTATTAGAGGTCATATTAAATCAATATACAGCACAAAATACTCTCTTACATTATTTGAAATTTTTAAAACTTATTCATACATTATAACATCAAGAGATTTTCAAAAAATAAATATTCCTAAACTACCTGTTTTTACAACAGAAGAGGGAATTAAAAGAATAAAAGATTTCATAGGTAAGCTTAGTGAATGGAAAAATATTGATGACTTACTACCTGAAAATTTTTTATCCTCAAAAAATTCAAAACGAACTGGCAAAGCTGGTTTATTTGCTGGTTCATTAGAACTTGTCAAAGAAGGTAATATTACCATCAAACAAAAAAATCTTTTTGATGATATTTTTATTAAAGAAAAAATATGAAAAAATTAAAAAAAAATAATATCTTAAAATTTCCCTCTTCTTTAAGTGAGGGTGAAAAAGAAATTGAAGCTATTTTATTTGCTGCAGCAGAACCTCTTGATTTGGAAACTATAGAGTCAAAAATTTCAAAAAAAGTTAATGTAACAAGCATACTTAATAAACTACAAAATATTTATGAAAATAGAGGAATTAATCTAGTTTGTATTTCTGGCAAATGGTCTTTTAGAACTACTGAAACTTTATCTGGACTAATGTCGGAGCAAAAAACTGTTGAAAAAAAATTGTCAAAAGCTGCAATAGAAACCTTAGCAATTATAGTCTATCATCAGCCTGTAACTAGATCTGAAATTGAAGAGATAAGAGGTGTTGCTTTTGGAACCAATACTCTCGAAATTTTAATGGAGTTAAATTGGGTAAGGACTCAAGGTAGAAAAGATGTTCCAGGTAAACCAATACAGTATGGAACAACTGAAGAATTTTTAAGCCATTTTAATTTGCAAAAACTATCTGACCTTCCAACAATAGATGAATTAGGAACTGCTGGTCTTATTGATACTACAAGTATTGATTCAACTATTTTTGGAACTGGTAAATTTTATAAGGAAAAGCAAGAGGAAAAAAAGGAAAATATATACAGTGATATTGACGAAATGCTTAATAGCACTCTTAAAAGCGATGATGATAAATAAAATATCTTTAAATATTATATAATATGTTTATAACACTCTTATGAGTATAGGTTTTTGGCAAATAGCAATTGTTGTAATTTTAGTAGTTCTTCTTTTCGGAAGAGGAAAAATTTCCAGCTTAATGGGAGATGTGGCTAAAGGAATAAAAAGCTTTAAAAAAGGTATGGCCTCTGATGTAAATGATGAAGAGCAACCAAAAAACATCTCTGAAAATCAAGATATAGATAAAAAAGAGTAATTCTAATGCCAACAATTGGCTGGTTTGAAATTTTAATTATTGTAACGGTTGCAATTATAATTGTTGGACCAAAAGATTTTCCACTAATGGTGAAAAAAGTTGGATCATGGATTGGTAGTATAAAAAGATATGTCAACAATGTTCAAAGTGAAGTTAGTTCCATCACTGAAGATACGATAGAGAAAAGTATAAATGACAATAATGATGTAAAAACTAAAGAGGGTAAAGATGAAGAAAAATCAGGCTGAGGGTGGTTTTTTTAGTCATCTTGTAGAACTTAGAAAGAGATTAATACATTCATTAATTTTTTTATCTATATTATTTGTTATTTGTTATTTTTTTTCTGAATATATTTATGGATTCCTAGTAGATCCTTATGCACAAGCTGTTAAAAATGATGATATTAATAGAAGGCTTATCTTTACAGCCTTACAAGAAACTTTCCTTACTTATTTAAAGGTTTCATTTTTTGCAGCATTTTTTTTGACAAGTCCTATCATTTTAATTCAAATTTGGAAATTTATTGCTCCAGGTCTATACGAAGATGAAAAGTTAGCTATAATGCCTTATCTTATTGTTACACCAATACTTTTTTTATTAGGTGGTATGCTTGTTTATTATTTAATAATGCCTTTAGCAATAAAGTTTTTTCTATCATTTGAAAGTGTAGGTTTAAACACGGCCCTTCCAATACAATTAGAAGCTAAAGTTAATGAATATTTATCTTTAGTTATGAAACTAATATTTGCATTTGGTTTAAGCTTTCAATTACCAGTAGTTTTGAGTTTGCTAGCAAGAATTGGTGTTGTTGATTCTCAATTTTTAAAAGAAAGACGTAAGTACGTTGTGGTAATTATATTTGCTGCAGCTGCAATATTAACTCCTCCTGATCCGGTTACACAAATAGGTTTAGCAATACCTTTGTTATTACTATATGAATTATCTATTATTTCAGTAAAATTTATAGAGAAAAAAAATAAAGAAAAAAATGCATAATATAAAAGATATAAGAAATAATTTTGATAACTTTAAAAGTATAATTAAATCAAGAAATGTTTCTATAGATTTAGATCAAATGTTGGACCTTGATCAAAAAAATAGAAAACTAATTCAAGAGAAGGAAACTTTAGAACAAGAAAAAAAAAGTATATCAAAAAAAAAGGACAAATCCTTATTTGCAAAATCAAAAGAAATTTCAGAAAAAATTTTATCTATTAACAAAGATCAATTATTAATTAAAAATAAGCTAGATAGCTTATTATCTTCTATACCTAATTTACCATTACAGGATGTTCCTGTAGGTGGTGATGAAAATTCAAATAAAGAAATTTCAAAATCGGGCACAATAAATAAATTTAATTTTAAACCAAAATCACATTTTGAACTAGGTGAAAATTTAAAAATGTTAGATTTTGACTTAGCAACAAAAACTACTGGTGCTAGATTTGTTTTTGTTAATGACAAACTTGCATTATTAGAAAGAGCAATAGCGAATTTTATGTTAGATACACACACTCAAATCAACAAATATAAAGAAATTTCACCTCCATTAATAGCCAATGATGCAGCAATGTTTGGAACAGGACAATTGCCTAAGTTTGAAGATGATCAATTTGAAATTAAAATTGAGGAGAAAAGTGGAAGAAAATTTTTAATTCCTACAGCTGAAGTTATATTAACAAATATGGTAAGAGATAAAATTATTGATATAAAAGATTTTCCAATGCGATTTGTTGCTTTAACACCATGTTTTAGAAAAGAAGCTGGTAGTTATGGAAAGGATACTAAAGGCATGATCAGACAACATCAATTTTACAAAGTCGAGTTAGTCAGTATAGTTGAAAATAAAAAATGTATTGAAGAACTAGAAAGAATGACGAATTGTGCGACTATGATTTTAGATAAACTAAAATTACCTTACAGAAAAATAATATTATCTACAGGAGATATGGGATTTAGTGCAGAAAAAACCTACGATATAGAAGTTTGGATTCCTTCCGAAAACAAATATAGAGAAATTTCTAGCTGCTCATCTTGTGGAACTTTTCAAGCAAGAAGAATGAAAACGAGATATAAAAATACAAATAACGAAACAGAATTTGCTGGCACACTTAATGGTAGTGGTTTAGCTGTAGGCAGAACACTTATAGCCATATTAGAAAACTATCAAAATTCGGATGGATCTATAACAATTCCAGATGTTCTAAAACCCTACATGAATAATCTAGAAAAAATTTCAAATAATTAGAGTTGTTTTAGTAACTTAGATAGTATAAATATTTTTTAATTATAAAGGATTTTATGTCAGGATCAGGAATAGGTCAGTTTATACCGCTAATTTTAATTTTTGTAATATTTTATTTTTTCTTAATTCGACCACAACAAAAAAAAGTTAAAGAACATAAGCTAATGGTTGAAAATTTGAAAAGAGGAGATAAGGTTGTAACGTCTGGAGGCATAGTTGGAACTATTGATAGAGTAGTAGATAATGATAAAGTTGAAGTTTCAATTTCAGACAATGTAACAGTAGAAGTCATAAAAACTACAGGGATACAATCATTAGTAAGTAGTACGGAAATAAAAAAATAACATTAAAATTAAGTGTTATACTTTTCAAAATTAAAGATAATTTCAGTTTTTATTTTTACTATTATTTTATCGTACTTTTCAATTTCAAATTTTACAAAATTTGATGATAATTTTTTTAATAAAAATATTAATTTAGGTTTAGATTTGCAAGGCGGTTCATATTTATTACTTGAAATTGATAATTCACCAGTTATTGAACAACAGTTACAAAATAAATTAATTGAAATTAAAAAATTTTTAAAAAAAAATAAAATTATTTATAAAAATTTTATTATTATAGATAACAAGTTATTATCATTTGAAGTTGAAAATGAATTTATCGACTCTATATATTCATTTTTTGAAGGTAAAAATAGTGATATAAACCCTTATTACGAACAATTTAAATCAAATCAATTTGATTTAAATATTATAAATAATAATGTTCAGTTGGTATATTCAAAATATGGAATGGTTCAGCTTAAATCGTCATCTCAAAATCAAGCGATAGAAATTGTTAGAAGAAGGGTTGATGAAGTTGGTACCAATGAGCCAAATATTCTGAAAAGAGGTAACGATAGAATATTAGTTGAACTTCCTGGTCTAGAAAATCCTGATAGAATTAAAACTTTATTAGGTAAAACAGCAAACCTTAATTTTCGATTTATTACACAAAATGAACAAGAAACATTTGGTACCGAAAAAATATCATTTCAGGATGAAGAAGGTGACGCAATAGTAAGTAAAAGAATAATTTTAAGTGGTGATAATTTAGTAGATGCACAACCAAGAATGGATAATCAAACAAATCAAACTGTTGTTACATTTACTCTTGATAGAGTTGGAGCAAAGAAATTTGCAAAAGCTACATCGACAGGCGTTGGTAAAAGATTGGCAATCATATTAGATGGAAAAATTATTAGCGCTCCAAATATAAGAGAACCCATCGTTGGAGGATCTGGTCAAATTACTGGTGATTTTACTTTTCAATCAGCAACTGATTTGGCACTTCTGTTAAGATCAGGTGCATTACCAGCACCCATGAAGATTATTGAAGAAAGAACAGTTGGTCCTGATTTAGGTCAAGATTCTATTAATGCTGGAATATTATCTTTAATTATTGGTTTTATATTGGTGGTTGTGTTTATGATAATTAAATACAAAATTTTTGGTATAATTGCCAATTTAACATTAGTATCAAATCTTTTGTTATTAATAGGTATTTTAACTTTATTTGAAGCAACTCTAACATTGCCAGGGATAGCAGGTATAATTTTAACAGTTGGTATGGCTGTTGATGCAAATGTTTTAATTTACGAAAGAATAAAAGAAGAAATTAAAAAAGAAAATAACAAAATTTTAGCTTTTGATAGTGGATATTTAAAATCAAGATCAACAATTTTAGATGCAAACATTACAACTTTAATAGCGGCTATAATTTTATTCATCTTAGGCTCAGGACCAGTTAAAGGTTTTGCACTTACACTAGGTGTAGGAATACTAACAACACTTTTCTCTGTATATTTTATTGCAAGACTATTAACCGCTTTATATGTGATAAAAAATAAAAATAAGGAAAAATTAATATAGGTAAAAATATGAGATTTATTCCTTTTAATAATTTCTACAAAAAATTTAATATTTTATCATTAATATTAATTTCAATTTCATTGTTATTATTGATTTTTAAAGGTTTAAATTATGGTGTTGATTTTAAAGGTGGTACGTTAATTGAGTTAAGAAGTTTAGATAAAGGTATGAAAATATCTGAATTAAGGAAATCATTTAATGCTCTAGAGTTAGGAGATGTTTCTGTAAAAAAATTTGGTAAAGAAAATGACTACGTTATTAAGTTTGAAAAAAAACAATCCATTGATGAAAATTTTATTAAAAATATTAGGACCGAGTTAATTAATGATATTGGAAATATTTTTGAATTTAGAAGAGTAGAAAGTGTTGGCCCAAAAGTAAGTTCTGAATTATTAAAATCAGGTATAATTGCTATAGCCCTATCATTAGGAGCTATGCTTATATATATATGGGTAAGATTCGAATGGCAGTTTAGTTTAGGAGCAATAGCAGCATTATTTCATGATGTCATTATAACGCTCGGTTTCTTTTCTTTGCTAAATTTTGAAATTAATTTATCAATAGTAGCAGCAGTTTTAACAATTGTCGGTTATTCTATGAATGATACAGTTGTTATTTTTGATCGTGTAAGAGAAAATTTAAAAAAATATTCTGATAAAAAAATTTATGAAATTACAGACATTTCATTAAATGAAACATTATCAAGAACAATAATTACCTCATTTACAACGTTGCTTGCTTTACTATCCATATTTATTTTTGGTGGTGCAATTTTAAAAGGATTTTCATTTGCAATGATTCTTGGTGTTATTGTTGGAACTTATTCTTCAATATACATAGCAAATCCAATTCTTATAAGACTCAATGTATCTCAAAAGACTATTTTAAAAGAAGATAATGATTAGTTAATATAAATTCTGTGCAGCCACCATTGATAAAAGCATAGGCAATGAAAGAAGAGTATTAGTTCTAGATGCAATTAACGCTTTTTTTGCTGCAATGGGTTTTTCTTCTGATGTTGCTTCAACAATTCCCAAAACTTTTTTTTGATTAGGCCAAATTACAAACCAAACATTAAAAGCCATAACCAAACCAAGCCACATACCTATTCCAATTGCTGTATACTTTCCTCCACCACTTCCAATACCAAGTGTCATTGCTTCATGCGCATATCCACTAAGATAAGCTACTATTAATCCAGTAACAATTGTTGCAACTGCTGCCCATCTAAACCAAAATAGTGCTGCTGGAGCTATAACTTTTGTAATTGCTGGTTTTTGTTCGTCAGTTATTTTTGACATATTTGGAACTTGAACAAAATTAAAATACCACAACAAGCCTATCCACATTACACCTGCTAAAACATGGAAGTATCTAAATAGCCAACTCCAGAATGTACGGTCTAAAGCTATTCCCCCACTTGAAAAAAATAAAAAAAGGAATAACAACACTGCTAATATTATAGAAGTATGTATTACTTTAGATAAAGAACCAAAAAAATCACTCATAGGACATTTTATACACTAATAAAAAGATTTAATTAAGCTGTTTTTTTTAATTTACCGTTCAAAATATGCTTGAGAAATTGCCCTGTATAACTTTCTTTTACGTTACAAATTTCTTCGGGCTTTCCTTCTGCTACTATTTGACCACCTTTGACACCACCGTCAGGACCCATATCGACTATGTAATCAGCAGTTTTAATTACATCTAAATTATGTTCAATAACTACTACCGAATTTCCAGTTGCTACAAATGTATGAAGTATTTCTAGTAATTTTTTTATATCATGTTGATGTAAACCAGTAGTTGGTTCGTCTAGTATATACATAGTTCTACCAGTAGATCTTTTTGACAATTCTTTAGCAAGTTTAATTCTTTGAGCTTCTCCACCTGATAGGGTGGTAGCTTGTTGACCAATTTTTATATATCCAAGGCCAACCTTTTTTAAAGTTAGTAACTTTGATCTTATATTAGATATATTTTCAAAATATTCACAGCCCTCATCGACAGTCATGTTAAGTACATCTGCTATACTTTTGTCTTTAAATTTTACTTCAAGCGTTTCTCTATTGTACCTGGTTCCTTTACATTCATCACATTGAATGTAAACATCAGGCAAAAAGTGCATTTCATAAGTTATTACACCATCGCCTTCACAAGCTTCACATCTACCGCCCTTAACATTAAAAGAAAATCTTCCAGGTTTGTATCCTCTACTTTTAGACTCAGGTAATGCTGTAAACCAATCTCTTATGGGACCAAAAGCACCAGTATATGTTGCAGGATTTGACCTTGGCGTTCTCCCTATAGGTGATTGATCAATATCAATAACTTTATCTATTAGCTCTATACCCTTGAAACCTTTAAAAGGTTTAGGAATTTTTCTAGATTTATTATTATTAAGTGTAAGGTTCAAAGCATTGTAAAGAGTTTGTAGTATCATGGTTGATTTTCCACTGCCTGATACACCAGTGACACAAGTAAGACTGCCTAGAGGAATTTTTAAATTTACATTCTTTAAATTATTACCTGTAGCGCCATTAATTTCTAAAAATCTTCCATTTTTTGCAAGCCTTCTATTTTTTGGAATTGGTATGAATAGTTTGTGTGAAAGATACTTGCCTGTTATACTTTTTTCATTATTTAAAATCTCATTGTAACTTCCTTTTGCAACTATTTCACCACCATTATTTCCAGCTTCGGGACCAAGATCAATTATGTGATCAGCATTTTCCATTGTTTCAGTGTCATGCTCTACAACAATAACGGTATTTCCTAGGTCTCTTAATCTTTTGAGTGCATTAATTAATTTAACATTGTCTTTTTGATGTAATCCAATTGAAGGTTCATCTAAAACATACAAAACACCAGTTAAGCCAGAACCTATTTGAGACGCTAGTCTTATTCTCTGTGACTCTCCTCCTGACAGAGTGCCAGATTCTCTTGAAAGTGTTAGATAATCAAGACCTACATTTAATAAAAAATCTAATCTTTCATTAATTTCTTTAAGTATATGCTCGGCTATTTTTAATTGTCTATTATCTAATTTTTTTTCAAGTGATTTAAACCAGCCTATAGCATCTAATATAGATTTTTCAGAAACTTCACTAATATTCAATTTATCAATTTTAACACAAAGAGCTTCATCTTTAAGTCTATATCCATTACATTTTTCACATTTTGTATCAGATTGGTATTGAGAAATTTCTTCTCTTTTCCAATCACTATCTGTTTCTAAATATCTTCTTTCTAAGTTATTTATTACACCTTCAAATGTTTTTTTATGAGAGTATTTTTCGTAGCCATCATCATAACTGAATTTAATTTCTTCATCATCAGAGCCAAAAAGAATTATATCTTTAATTTTTTTTGGTAATTTTTCCCATTTTAGGCCTAAAGAAAAACCATAATGTTTTGATAAGGATGATAGAGTTTGAGCATAATACAAGGTTGAGGTTTTTGCCCATGGTACTATGGCTCCATCTTCAATTGATTTTTTTTCATTTGGAACTACAAGATTAGGATCAACATTTAATTTTACTCCTATACCATCACATTCTTCACATGCGCCATATGGACTATTAAATGAAAATAATCTTGGTTCAATTTCTTCGATAGTAAACCCGCTTTCTGGACAGGCAAACTTTGTAGAAAATATTATTTTTTATACTTTTCTAAACTTTTTTGGTAAAGTTTCATTTTCATATTCTACAAATAATAAACCATTTGCTAAATTTATTGCTACCTCAACACTTTCTGCTAGTCTATTACCTAAAGAAGAATTTATAACAATACGATCAACCAATACGGATAAGTCGTGTTTAATTTTTTTATTTAAATCAGGTACATTGTCTATATCATGCAATTTATTATCAATTTTAATTTTTCTAAATCCTTTTTTTTTATAAGATAATATATCTTTTTTGTATTCTCCCTTTCGACCTCGAACCACAGGAGCATATAAATATATTGTAGATTTTTTTGGTAGCTCTTTAATTTTGTCAACAATTTGAGAAACAGTTTGAGAGGTAATTGGTTTTCCAGTAAATGGCGAGTAAGGTATTCCTGCTCTTGCGTATAGAACTCTCATATAATCATATATTTCTGTTACTGTAGCAACTGTAGATCTTGGATTTTTGGATGTATTTTTTTGCTCTATTGATATAGCTGGACTTAATCCTTCAATAAGATCAACTTTAGGTTTTTTCATTTTATCTAAAAACTGTCTTGCATATGCAGATAAACTTTCAACATACCGTCTTTGTCCTTCTGCATAAATCGTATCAAAAGCAAGAGAAGATTTCCCCGAACCAGATAGACCTGTAATAACCACAAATTTATCTTTTGGAATCTCAATAGAAATGTTCTTTAAATTGTGTTCTTTTGCCCCTTTAATAACTATCTTTTTAAGCATAATTTTTGTTGCTTTATTTTAATTAAATTAATATTCAAGTAAAAATGTGTTATATATATACATAAATCAAATCAAAAAAATTTAATTTTATATGGCAGGAAGTTTAAATAAAGTATTATTAATAGGTCGATTAGGCGCAGACCCTGAAATCA
>MDTB01048289.1_pt1 | contig 14523 bp, 15 predicted proteins | sample 811161 | NCBI WGS metagenome assembly MDTB01 (sample SAMN05326650, study PRJNA326480) | marine metagenome | isolation source: seawater | place: Mediterranean Sea | collected 2009
AAAAAATATTGATAAAAGTAAAAAATATCATATTTTTTTTGGCATATTTGGATCTTTATGTGTTACCAGTCATCCAAATACAATACCAATAATTACTTCCCTAATTTTTTTGTATTTTATTAGATTTATTTTTTTGGATACAAATAACTTAATTAAAATATTTAAATATTTTTTTATATCTTTCATATCAATAATAATTATCTATGAATTGTGGTTTATTTTATTTAGAATTCTTCCATCTTTTAATACAAAGGATATTTCAAGTTTTATACAGTTTGTACTCTTTTTACCTAAAGAAATAACAGGTATTAAACCTAACATAATTTTTTATTTAAAATCTATATCTTTACAAGGTAAATGGTTTTTTTATCTCTCTTTTTTTGCTACGATTTTTGGAATTTATTTAGTGGTATTTAAAAAATCCTTTGAGGCATTTAGTCTTCTTTTTTTAGCGTATGTCCCAATGGCAATATATACCTTTTTTGGTATTCCAGGTCATTTAAGAAATGTATATAGTTCGTTAATCCCAATAGTAATTTTAGATGCTTGGTTTATATCATTTTTAATTAAAAAAATTAAAAACATATATTTGTTGAATATAATCTCAACAATAATAACTGTTAGTATTTTATTCACCTCAACTAAACATTTTTCAAAAATATCAGTTGGCCTTGGTTCGTTAGAAAATTTGTTTAAATTGAATAATGGTTCAAAACACACAGCCTTTTATGTAGATAAAAAAAAACCCTTATACCATGTTGGAAAATATTATTTTATAAATAGAGATTTATATGTTTCAAATTGGAATGAGGTTTGGAATGGATATTTTTGTAATAGTTTAGACAACTTAGTTTTATATTCAAAAGAAAAAAATAACGAGATATATAAATTTAATTATAATAAATATAAAATTAGCAAAAATCTAAACTCAAATGGAACTTTCTATGATGTGAAGTACACAAAATTAGATAATATTTCAGATTATTTCAATAAAAAATTATTTTTTCATTCTTCAAAAAAAAAAATTTTAAATATTCCAGTCAATAGTTTTAATGAAATAAATTTTGATAAGTTGTCAAATGTAAAGAATATAAAAGTTGATCTAAATGAAAATGATAATTTTTTCACTATCAAGAGCGATTTTAGTGAATTAAATGATAATCAATTTATTATTTTTGCACTTGGTACAAAAGAAAATCCTCTCTTATATGATATTAAATTAATTGAAAATGATAAATTTGTTGGATTAAAAAAAAAGTATAACAACAAATTTTTTAAATTTGGATGGAATGTCAATAATATTAACAAAGATAACTTGTATTTTACTGTTTTTGCTTCTAATAACTTAATTAATTTAATTTTTGAAAACATGTATATAAATTCTTTTTATACTACAATTGAAAATAGCAACATTTATGACTGTAATAAATTAAAAGTATCTAGAGACTTATCAAATGATTATATAATTTTAAATAATTCAAGAGTATTAAATAAAAAAATTAAATTAAAACCTGGAAAAAATAAATTACCTGCAACGTATCTCAAACCAAATCAGGAATATAAATTATCATTTAAAGCTAAATATGGATTATTTTCATTAGGAAGAGTAAGCATAGTATTGAGTCCAAATTATATTATTGATGAAACCTTTTATTTACCGTTACCAAACATGTTTTATGTGACACATGAAATAAAATTTACAACACCTGCTTCATTGAGATACAAAGATAAAATTGATTTTAATTTCACAACTCAATATGGTTTCCCTTCAAAATTTAAAGATATCATTTTAGAAGAATTAAATTCATGAAAAAAAAGAACGTAAATTGTCCTTTATGTGACTCCTATGAGCACAAAATTATGTATTTTCCCAAAAAAGAAATAATGGATCCAAAAATTTTATATGGAGCAGCATCAGGTATCCAGGGAACTCAATTTATAGTTAAATGTAAAAAATGTGAAATGATTTATGAAAATCCAAGATTTGACGATGAAGTAATTCTAGATGGATATTCAAATGCTAAAGATGATGGGCATGATACTCAGTACCATAATAGAGTAAAAAGTTTTTTTAACGCAATAAAAAAACACAAAAAATTTTTGCCAAAAAATAATGCTAAAGTTCTTGATATTGGCACCTCGAGTGGTGCTTTTTTAAAAGCATGTGAGATATTTGGTTATGATGCCTATGGTTTAGAACCATCTAAAGTTTTAACTGAGTTTGGTAAAAAAAGGGGTTTGAAAATAATTAATGGAACTATAGATAATCATAGTTTTGAAAATAATAGTTTTGATCTAATTTGTTTATGGGACGTAATAGAGCATTTGAGCGACCCAAAAAATTCACTTATAAAGATCAAAAGTCTTCTTAAAGAAGATGGAATTTTATTGATAAATTACCCTGATATAGGTACACCGCTTGGAAAAATATTTGGAGATAAGTTTTGGTGGATTATTTCTGTACATTTACATCATTTTACAAAAGATACTATAACTAAAATTTGTAATAAAACTGGTTACAATGTTATCAGTTCGAAAATGTATTGGCAGATACTTGAATTTGGTTATCTTATTGATATGGCAATTCATTATAAAATACCAACTGCTCGCATCTTTAAAAAAATTTTTCCAGATTTTATTAAAAAAATACCTATCCCATATTATGCAAGTCAAACGACAATTCTAGCAAAAAAAAATAAATGACAGTATATATTTTAGGAGGTGGACCTTCAGGATTAGCGGTAGTTGATTCATTAAAAGACAAAGGTATAGACGATTTTATTTTAATTGAAAATTCCGATAACTTAGGAGGGCTGGCTAAAACAATTACATGGGAAAATGTTGGTTCTCATGATCTTGGACCTCATAAAATTTTTTCACTTGATAGAAAATTAGTAAAAAGGGTGGAAAATTTACTTCCAAAAAATCAATGGCTTATAAGAGACAAAAAAAGTACAATTTATATTAATAAAAATTTTTTACCTTATCCACCATCTCCATTTTCTTTATTAAAAGTTTTTGGTCTAAGTTTATTTATAAAAATGAACATTGGATATTTGTTAGCTTTAATTAAAAGAATTTTTATAAAAAAAGAAAATTATACATTTAAATCTGATTTAATTAATCGATTAGGGTCAACTTTATACGAATTATTATTTGAACCATTAGCATTTAAATTATGGGGAGATCCTGAATTTCTAGACTCAAAATTATCTAAAGGCAGAATACAAACACCATCTGTTAAAGAAATTTTATTAAATTTATTTTTTAAACAAAAAAAATCAGATTTTGAGGCAAAAAATTTTAAATATCCAGTAGGCGGTCTAAATAAAATCTGGGATGCAATAATTAACAAATCAAGCAATTTGGGAAAGATTTACCTAAATACAAAAATAATTGATTTAAAAATGGAAGACGATAAAATTAAGGAAATACACACTACAAAGCAGACCTTCGCACTGCAAGAAAAAGATTTTGTAATCTCCACTATACCTCTTGGTTTGACCGTGTCTTTTCTTTCTAAGTATCTTGATGATATTCAAAGCAAATACAATGATTCAGTTTTTTTAAATGACCTTTTTCTTGTCTTTTTGAATCTGAAACAAAAAAAATTATTAAAAGATTCATGGGTTTTTGTTCCAGACCCAAAGATTTGTTTTCATCGAATATCAGAACAAAATTCTTTTGATCCTAACATGACAAATAATGGTTCAATTCTCTGCTGTGAAATCATGAATACAAAACTTAAAAATCTAGAAAAATATAATGATGATGAAATGATCAATATGGTTACAGAAGATTTAAAAAAAATGGGTTATAATTTCGATGTTAAGTGCAGCAAAATAATTAAACTTAAAAAAACATACCCTGTGTATATAAAAGGTTATAAAAATAAACTAGATTATTTGCTAGATAAATTGGATACAATTTCAAATTTTAAAACTATTGGCAGGCAAGGATCATTTAATTATATTGGCACTCTAGATGCTATGGATATTGGGTATGGAATTGCTGAATGGTATTTTAATAAATTTGATTGGAAGGATGAAAGGAGAAGGACAAATCATTATCCTGTTTTAGATTAGATATAAAACATGAAAATTACTCTCATCTCACCAAGAATAGCAATTCAAAAAAATGACTTTCTTGGTTCTGGTGTTCCTTATTGGCCAATAGAACTTGTAACATTTGCGTCATTTATCGAAAAAAATAATGAAGTTAGTCTAATAGACTTATTTGGTAATAATCCAAATCAAATAAAAGCTTTATCTGACAATCATTACCTTCAAGGTGAAGGAATAGAAGCATATGAGGATAAATTAAATCTTTCAGATTTTTATTTTATCTTCGCTATAAGCTTTATGTCTCATCATGAAATTTTGAATATTTGTAAATTTTTAAAACAAAACTATCCTCAAAAAAAAATTATAATACTTGAAAATTCTCAAGCAGTTACTGGATATTCCATAGACAAAATGAGTAAAGATTTTTTCTCTAATGGTGCAGATTATTTGTTATGCGGAGAACCATATTATAATTGGAATGAAATTAGAGAGTTTCTATTAGGTAGAACTAAAATTCCAGAAAATCTTATTAAAAGTGGAAGTTTAAAAAAACCGAGAAGATTATATGAAAAAAATTTTAAGTATCCAATTCCAAATTGGGATTTAGTTAATTTAGATAACTATTGGTCTTTACCATATTCACATGGACCAAAATTAGAAAAGAAATTTCTTCCAATTTTAACTTCAAGAGGATGTCCATACCCCTGTGATTTTTGCGTTGTTCCAGATACGAACGATAGAATGTGGAGATCGAATTTTCCTAACGATGTAGTAAGTGAAATCATTTATTTGAAAAATAAATATAATGTGAATTATTTTCAAATCGAAGATTTAAATCCAACAGTAAAAAACTCAAGATGGATTGATATTTCAAAAATTTTGATAAAAAAAAATGTTAAAATAAAGTTTGCATTTGTTAGTGGCACTAAAGCCGAAACAATTAAAATTGATCAATTAAAACTATTGTATGATTCTGGTTGTAGATATATTTCTATAAGCCCAGAGTCTGGTAGTAGTAGTATTATGTCAAAAATAGGAAAAAAATTTGACTACGAGCATGCAATTAGTTTAATAAAGAATTGCAAAAGAAATAATATTATAACACAAGCTTGTTTTGTGATTGGTCATCCAGATGAAAAAAATATTGATTTTATCAAAACACAAAAATATTTAAAAAAACTTATTAAAAATGGACTTGATGAAGCTGCTTTTTTTATCGTCTCACCTTTTGCAGGTAGTAAATTATTTAATAGCAAAAAAATTCAGATAGATAAAGACAAAATAATTTCATTTTCGCCTATTCATAGAAAAAATTACTTTATTTTTGATAAAAGGCGAAAAAAATTAATTTTTAATTTTATTCTATATAAATTTTTATTTCAGTTTTCTGATACTTTAAAATTGTTTTTAAGATCAATATTTAGCAATCCAAAAACAAAAATGGAAAACTTACCAAGAAGGTTATGTTTTATTTTATTTTATATTTTTATTAATAAGTTTAAATCAATTTATGAAAAAGAAAGATAAAATCTTAGTTATAATACCTTGTTTTAACGAAGAAAAAAATATTAAAATTTTGATAAGAAATTTAAAAACAAATTATAAACAATATAATACATTAGTTGTAGATGATTGTTCAGAAGATAGAACATTTATCATAGCATCCAAAATATCAAATACAGTTTCACATATCTGTAACTTGGGAATTGGTGGAGCAGTTCAAACGGGAATAAAGTATGCACATAAGTATAATTATGATTATTGTGTTCAAATAGACGGAGATCTTCAACACGATCCAAAGTTTATTGAAGTTTTATTAAAAAAAAGCAAAAAAACAAAGAGTTCTTTAACTATTGGATCACGATATGTATATAGTAGAAAATTCTCTAAGAGTTTTTTTAGAGTATTTGGAAATTTATTTATATCTTTACTATTGAGGACATTGTTTCATAAATTTAAAATTACAGATCCAACAAGTGGATTAAGATTAATGGATAAGAAAGCTATAAAGTTTTTTTCAGAAAACTATCCACAAGATTATCCAGAGCCTATTTCTATAGCGACTCTATTAAGAAAAAATAAATTAAAAATTTCTGAAGTGCCAGTTAGAATGAAAGAACGAAAATTTGGAAAAAGTTCAATATCTGGAGTTGATTCTTTACTTTATATGTTTAAAGTGTCATTAAATATCTTAATGATAAAAATTTTTTTAGACAAATAAATTATAATTTAATGCTTTTCCAAAATAAACAGTTAATTTTAATTATTATCTTTTCACTTATCTATTTAATTTACCTTTTTAAAAAATCGACAAATAAAAAAATTGAATTTTATGATACTTTTTTTTTAACTTTAGTGGTTTTTTTACCATTATTATTAATGATTTTACCAAATATCGAGGAAATTACTTTTAAAATCTTTGGAGTTGTATACCCATTTGTAATTTTGTTTTCTTTATTATTCGTTGTTGTTTTCGTACTGGTTTTAAGATTGATAATTAAAATTAATATATTGCAAGATCAGACCAACAAACTTATTCAATTAATTGCTTTAAATAAATTGAAAAATAAAAATAAAAATAAAAAAATTGCTTATAATAAAAAATGAAAATTAAATACAATGATCTGTATAATTTTCATAGTCAAATTGAAAAAATATTATTTAATAATTTCAAAAAATTATTAAGAAACTCAAACTTTATTGGCGGTCCTGAAGTTAGAAAATTTGAAAAAAATTTTCGAAAATTAAATGATAGTAAATTTTGTGTTTCATGCGCAAATGGGTCTGATGCATTGGTTATTGCATTAAAAGCTTTAAATTTAAAACCAGGTGACGAGGTTATTACTACATCATTGTCCTGGATAGCAACAAGTGCTGCAATCACAATGGCTGGAGGGAATGTTAAATTTTGTGATATAGAAAGCGATGGTTTTAATATTGATGTAAAATTAATTGAAAAAAAAATTTCAAAAAAAACAGTTGGAATAATTCCAGTTCATTTATATGGCATACCCGCAGATATGAAAAAAATTGTTAAAATAGCAAAAAAATATAATCTCTGGATAATTGAGGACTGTGCACAGGCACATTTTGCAGAAATTAACGGAAAAAAAGTAGGAAATTTTGGACATTTTGGGACCTATTCTTTTTTTCCAGGAAAAAATCTGGGAGCTCTTGGTGATGCTGGTTGTTTAGTAACAAACAAAAAATACCTTGCAAAGAAAGCAAGATTAATCTCTAATCACGGTGGAAAAGGGATGCATTTGTTGGAGGGAATGAACAGTAGGATGGACTCTATACAAGCATCATTTTTAAATGAAAAACTCAAATTTATAAGTAGACAAAACTACAAAAGAATAAAAAATTCAAAAATATATTTTAAGGAATTGAAAAAAAACCAAAATATAAAATTGCCAAAAATTTTAAATGATAACAAAAATGTATTTCATCAGTTTGTAATTAAAACTAAAACTAGAGATAAACTAAAAAATTTTTTAAAAAAAAATGGAATTGAAACTCAAATACATTACAAACAAATTTTACCATTAATGATGGCTTATAAAAGATTTAAATATAGTAAAAAAGATTTTCCAAATTCATACATTGCTTCAAAAGAAATTTTAAGCTTACCTGTTTCTAATGATAAAAATCAAAAAACAATAAAATATATAACTAACATTATTAATAAATTTAAAAAAAATGAGAATAAAAAAAAAATATAGAATTGCGATAATAGGATGTGGAAGAATATTTAAAAAACATTATGAGGCAATATCTAAAAATAAAAAATATTTAGAAATCGTTGGAGTTTTTGACAAAAATAAAAAAAAAAATATCAGTAGTAATAAATTATGTGCCACAAAAGCTTATAACAACCTAGATAATTTAATTCAATTTGAAAAACCAGATATAGTTTCAATTCTAGTAGAAAGTGGGAATCATATTAAAATTTGTAAAGAAATTATTGCTAAACATAATATTAAGAATTTTATTATTGAAAAACCTTTAGACGTTTCCGTAAATAAAATAAAATTGTTTAATAATTATATTAAAAAAAAAAAAATAAATATTTTTACTGTTAAACAAAATCGTTTCAACAAAGCTGTAGTTAAGTCAAAAGAAATAATTGATAAAAAATTATTAGGTAAGATATTTATGGTTTCAGCAAGTTGCAAGTGGAAAAGAGAACAACAGTATTATGATTTGTCAGAATGGAGAGGTAAAAGAGCTTTAGATGGCGGTGTATTAATGAATCAAGCTATACATCATATTGATTTATTAATTTATTTAATTGGTGAAATTAAACATGTATGCGGTTTTTATACTACAAGATTTGTTAATATAGAAAGTGAAAACATTGCAGTTGCATCAATAATGTTTAAAAATAAATGTTTGGGTACGATAGAGGCAACAACAGCTACACAACCTGAAGACTATGAAGGTTCAATAACTATTTTAGGAGAAAATGGGACCTTAAAAATAGGTGGTTTTGCGTCAAATACAATTGATTATTTTAAAAATAAAAATAAAACAAAAATTAATTTAAAAAATTACAGTTCTAAAATTAAAAATGTATATGGTTATGGACACATAAATTTTTATAATTTTGTCTTAGATTTTATGAATAAGAAAATTAAGAAAAATCAATTTGATATAAATAATTCTATAAAATCTGTTGCCGTTGTTGAAACAATAATCAATTCGTTTAAATCTAAAAAAGTTGAAAAAATTAAAATATAAAAAAAATATCTGGATAATAAAATTAGAGGAGCCAAATTTATTTTCATCAAATTTTAGATTTTATAGATCACATTTACTTGCAGAAAAATTATTACAAAGAAATAATAAAGTAACTTTCTTTTCCTCAACGTACGATCACAATTCAAAAAGCCAGGTTAAAATTAACAAAAGTAAGATTAAGAATTTTAAATATGTTTTTTTAGAAGGAAGAATTAAATATAAAAATTCCTATTTTTTAAAAATATTAAATGAATTTATTTCTGGTAAAGATTTTATTATAAAGGCCGAAAAAATTAAAAAACGTCCTGATTTAATCGTGATCAATATTCCTTCAATAATTGTTGCAAATGAAGTTGCTAAATTTTGTAAAAAGTTTAACATTAAATATATAATTGATTATCGTGATTTACATCCAGATATAATTTTGTCAGAATTTTCATGGTATTGGAAAATTTTCTTAATGCCATTTATATTAATTTTAAAAAAAAATTTAAAAAAGATTTGTAATGGAGCATCAGGCTTAGTTGGAATTTCTAAATTTTTTCAAAATTATCTTGTTAAATTGAATCAAAATAATTCAAATATTCCCAACAAAACTTTTCCAATATCATATAAACCAGTTCATAAAATAAAATTTAATAAATCTAATAAAGCAAAATCTTATAAAAGTATTATATTTTTCGGCCAAATAAATAATGTTTTTATAAAAGCATTTGATACTTTTTTTCTAAATTATAATTATGACCCAAATATAAAAATATTTATAGTAGGCAAAGGTAGAAAGTTAAAAATTTTTGAAAAAAAAATTTTTAATAAAAAAAATATTATTTATTTAGGCAATTTAAATCAGAAAAAATTAATAAATTTATACAAAACAATGGATGCAATGATATATTTAATTGATAATCGAGTAGATTATCTTAACTCTTTACCTAATAAATTCTTTGAAGCAATATATTATAAATTGCCTATAATTTCTTATAACAAAGGTTTAGTGAAGGAGATTATAAATAAATATAAACTAGGTTTATATTGTGATAATTATAATTCATTAAAAAAAAAAATTAATCAAAATGAAGCTATATTTCAAAATTTTAACTCAAGTAGGCATGAATTTTTGAAAGAATTTTCTTATAAAAAAATTTATAAAGATTATTCTAGATTTATTGAGCGTATTTAATTAAATTCATTAAATGTATAACAATAAGAGCATAGAGTTAGTAAAAAAAATTCTTAAAACTAATAAAACAAACTATTGGACAGGTAACCAATGTAATTTATTCGAGAAAGAATTTTCAAATTATATAGGTAATAAGTATTCTGTAAGTGTTTCAAATGGTAGTGTTGCCCTTGAAATTGCATTGAATGCTTTAAATTTAAAAAAGAATGATCAAGTTATAGTAACACCCAGATCTTTTATAATTTCTGCAAGTTGTGTTTTAAATCTTGGTTTAAAACCAGTTTTTTCAGATATAGATCGAAATGGTAATTTGAGTTTTGATGGAATTAAAAATGCATATAACAAAAATGTTAAAGCTATTATTTTAGTTCATTTGAAAGGATTATCTTGTGATTTAAGTAAAATTATAGATTTTGTTAAAAAGAATAAATTATATCTCATTGAAGATTGCTCTCAAGCACATGGAGCTATTTATAAGGGTAATAAAGTTGGATCATTTGGAACTATTTCGACATGGTCTTTTTGTCAAGATAAAATCATTTCAACTGGAGGAGAAGGGGGAATGATTTCTACAAATAGCAAAAGACTATGGAAAAAATGTTGGTCAATGAAAGATCATGGAAAAAATTATAACAGTTGTTTTATAAAAAAAACATAAAATAGGTTTTAAATGGCTTCATGATGATCTTGGTTCAAATTATCGTTTAACTGAAATACAAGCGGCACTTGGCAGAGAACAATTAAATAATTTGGAGAAATCAATAAATAAAAGAATTAAAATTGCCAATCTTTATATTCAAGGATTAAAAAAGTATTATACTAAATATGACCTTTTAGAAAAACCAAACTTTAAATGTCTTGAATGTCCACTTAAAAATTCTTCTAAATCTTGCAATAAATGTAGACATGTTTTTTATAGACTAAATCTGTTTATTAATATAAAAAAAATAAATCAAACGCATCTGATTAAAAAATTAAATGATAATAAAATTTCTTGTGGTGTTGGTTCGTGTCCTGAAATTTATAGAGAGAAGATCTTCATTAAAAAATCACTTAAAAGAAAAAGATTAAAAAATGCAAAAAAGTTAGGAAAAACAAGTTTAGTTTTTCCTATTACTCCTCACAGAAAAATAAGTTTAGTAAAAAATGATATTTCTATTATAAAAAAAGTTTTTGATGGATATGTATAGATTATTTTTTAAAAGATTCTTTGACATAATTGTAAGTATTTTTGCAATTTTTTTTTTTGCACCTTTTTTAATTTTTATTTTTTTTCTAGTTTGGCTAAAAATAGGACCACCTATATTTAAACAAAACAGAATAGGTTATAAAAATAAAATATTTAAAATCTATAAATTTAGAACACTTTTAGACATAAAAAATGCCACTGAAAAAGATTGTGAGACTAATTTAGGAAATTTTTTAAGAAAATATGGATTAGATGAATTGCCACAATTTATAAATATTCTAAAAAATGAAATGAGCTTGATTGGGCCTAGACCTCTACTTGAGGAATACATGCATAAATTTTCTGAAGAACAGAAAAAAAGGCATGATGTTTTACCAGGTATCACTGGTCTTGCTCAAATTAATGGATCTAAAAATGATACTTGGAAATTAAGATTAAAATTAGATGTTTTGTATTCTAATAAAATTAATTTTATTCTTGATTTAAAAATTTTATACAAAACATTTAGGGTTTTAGTTTTGAGAAAAAAACAATTCAATAATTATAAAAAACTATATGAATAAATCAATAGCAATAATCGGAGCTGGAGGTCAAGGGAAAGTTGTTGGTGAAATTGCTTATTTAAATAAATATAAAAAAATTCATTTTTTTGATGACAATCATTTAAATATTAAAAACTATCCTTTTGATATTTTGGGAGATATAGATTTTTTTGAAAAAAAAATAAATAATTATGAACATTGGTTTGTTGCTTTAGGTAACAATGCTATTAGAAAAAAAATAATTAAAAGATTTATTGACTATAACGAAAAATTAACAAATTTAATTCACCCAAAATGTTTTGTCAGTCAATTTTCAACATTGAATAATGGAATTTGTGTTATGGCAAATGCCACAGTAAACCCTGGAACAAAAATTAATCAAGGATCAATAATTAATACATCATCATCAATAGATCATGACTGTGATTTGGGATGTTTTGTTCATATCGCTCCTAATTCAACATTATCGGGTAATGTAAAAATTGGAGAATTAACATTAGTTGGGTCAGGATCATCAATACATCAAGGTATAAAATTAGGTAATAATGTCAAAACAGGTGTTGGCTCAAAAATTTACAAAGATATAAGTGATAATATTGTTTTTAAAAATTAATAATAATTAGTGAAAAATTTTTCTGTAAGTTCAATTATACCATATATTATAATTTCAATTATACCATTTCTAATAACAGGACCTTTTGTGCCTGATTTAATTGTTAGTTTTTCATCACTAATTTTCTTAATTTATATGATTAAAAATAAAAATTTTTATTATTTTAATAATCTTTCTTTTAAAATATTTATTTTTTTCTGTATTTACTGTCTGCTATTAAGTTTATTTGTCGCTGAAGATATAGCATTAAGTTTAGAAAGTTCTTTATTTTATTTTAGGATTGGAATATTTGCGTGCTTAATTAGTTATCTAATTGACAATAACAAAAAAATTTTAGATTATTTTTATTACACTTTAACAATATCATTTACGGCTCTTGTTATAGATGGGTTTATTCAATTTTTTACAGGATCAAATATTTTAGGTTTTTCATACAGTGGAGGACGTATTTCTTCTTTCTTTGGAAATGAGTTAATAATGGGCTCTTATTTATCTAGATTATTTCCACTTTTATTTGCTTTATTTTTAATAAAAGAAAAATTAAAATATGAAATTTATTATATTGGAATATTATTTATTCTTGTTGATATTTTAATTTATATTTCAGGCGAACGAGCTTCTTTTTTCTTTTTAAACTTATCAACTATTTTCATAATTATATTAATAAAAAAATATCAAAAATTCAGATTAGTTACTTTTTTTATTGCATTGGCATTGATTGCAATCCTAACATTAAGCAATGATAAACTTTCTGATCGAATGATTAAAGAACCAGCTAAATCAATAGGTTTAGTTAAAGATGCCCAAAGTAGATATATATTTACTCCTTCACATGATAGTTTAATTAGGACAGCTTTTAATATGTTTTTAGATGAGCCGCTTTATGGTCATGGTCCAAAAATGTTTAGAATAATTTGTGAAGAAAAAAAATATCAAGTAGGAATAAAACCTTGTAACACCCATCCACACAATTTTTATATACAGCTTCTGGCTGAAACGGGAGTTATAGGTTTTACTTTTTTATTCATTATTTTTTGTTATGTTTTATATTGTGCCTTTGTACAATTAAGGTGTATTCTTTATAAAAATAAAATCAGATATTTATCCGATTATCAAGTTTGTCTATTAGCAGGTATAATGATAACTGTGTGGCCATTTACTCCAAATGGAAATTTTTTCAATAATTGGCTTATGATTGTATATATTTTGCCAGTTGCATTTTATTTTCACTCTATTTTTGGTAAAAATAAAATAATTAAAAAAAAATTAAACAGACCACGATAATCTTCAAAGGAATTTTTAAAAAATCCTGGAATTCAACTGATGAATATTATGCAAATGAATATTTTAGCATTGTTCATGGAACAATACTCTGTGATGAATGGTATTTTATAAAATATGCAACGGATTTAAGACAATAAGCAGTTTGTTTCGAGAAAAACATGACTATTACTGTTGAAAGTTACATTAACAAAGTAAGTGGCAAAGAAGGTATTGAACTAGAAAAACATTACATAGTTGGTGAAAATGGACTTGAATTAATGTCCCATCATCCGTTAGAAGATATTAATGAAAATTATTTTAGTTATGGGTTTACCAGGAGCAGGCAAAACAACATTAGCAAATGAAATGGCTACTTTATTAAAGGTTGAAAGATTAAATGCGGATGAAGTGAGAAAAATAGCCAATGACTGGGATTTTTCAGAAGAAGGAAGAATTAGACAAGCTAAAAGAATGGCAGAATTGGCTTTCAAATTAAAAACAGAAGGTAATTATGTAATTGCCGATTTTGTAGCCCCAACTCCTGAAGCAAGAAGTTTATTTCCAGCTGATTTTAGAGTTTGGGTAGATACAATTAAGAAGAGTAGATTTGAAGATACTAATCAAATGTTTGTTAATCCAAAAAACTTTGACTATCATGTAACCACCCAAGATGCTAAGAAATGGGCACCTTTAATAATTAAGGAGATAAAAAAATGACATATCAATGGGATAATAAAAAACCAACTGCACAAATGCTAGGAAGATGGCAACCTTTTCATGATGGACACTATAAACTGTTTAAAGAGATAATTAAAAAAACTGGACAAGTTTGTATTCAAATAAGAGATGTACAAGGTGTAGATGATAATCCTTTTGATTTTGAAACTGTAAAAAAAAATATTGAAGAAAGATTAAATTCTGAGTTTGAAGGT
>MDTB01094502.1_pt1 | contig 14522 bp, 16 predicted proteins | sample 811161 | NCBI WGS metagenome assembly MDTB01 (sample SAMN05326650, study PRJNA326480) | marine metagenome | isolation source: seawater | place: Mediterranean Sea | collected 2009
ATTGCCCAATGAATTTCTTCACTTCCACCAGCAAAAACAACATCCTGTTTACCCATTTGAATAAGCTCCATTGAATTACCTATACAGTGACCACTAGTTGCGCAAGCTGAACTCATTGTATAATTAGTTCCTTTAATTTTAAATGGAACAGCAAGAGTTGCTGATGCTGTGCTAGCCATTGTTCTTGGAACAATAAAAGGACCCATTAATTTTGGGGTTTTAGCTCTTGTTTTGTCTGCTGCTAAAATTACATTTTCAATCGAAGGTCCACCTGAACCCATTACAATACCTGTTTTAAAATTGCTTACATCATTTTCCTCTAGCCCCGAGTCTTCAATTGCCTCCTTCATTGCAATATAATTATATGCAGACCCAGATCCCATGAACCTGATCGTTTTTCTGTCTATATGATCTTCAAGTTTTATTTTTGGTTTTCCATGCACATGACTTTTAAGATTATGCTCTTTATACTCCTCACAAAATGAAATTCCCGATTTTGAATTTAGCAATGATTGTTTCACTTCATCTTGATTATTTCCAAGGCATGAAACTATACCTAAGCCAGTAATTACTACTCTTCTCATTATTTGAATAACCCTACTTTTAAGTTTTCAGCTGAATAAATCTTTTTACCATCAGCCATTAAAACTCCATTTGCAAGTCCTACCGTTGTGCCTTCTTTAATTAAAATTCTTTTCATATCTATTTCGTATGATGCCATTTTAACAGTTTTAAGAACTTCTCCAGTAAATTTTACAGCATTAACTCCTAAAGCTCTACCTTTCCCAGGATTACCTAGCCAACCTAGATAAAAACCTACTAGTTGCCACATAGCATCTAAGCCTAAGCACCCTGGCATTACAGGATCCTCATTAAAATGACATTTAAAAAACCACAACTCATCTTTTATATCTAGCTCAGCTTTAATTACTCCTTTTTTAAATGAACCTTCATTTTCATTTATTTTAGTTATTCTATCAAACATTAGCATTGGAGGAAGCGGAAGTTTGGCATTCCCTGGTCCAAAAAGATGGCCATTTCCGCAGCTTATTAGATCATCATACGAAAAAGAGTTTTTTTTCATGATTTAACCTTCATACTTGATTTATTGACAATATTATATACATTTTGTTTAGAATAATTATAATTATCACTAAAATGGATACTAAATATAGTTACAAATTAAGAAATTCTGGCATTAGACCAACAAAACAAAGAATTAAAATATGTGAAATTCTATTTGATAGAGAGTACACTTTTCATTTTTCAATTAACGATTTGGCAAAAATTATTGAAGATAATGCAAATGAAAAAATTGCTTTAGCTACAATTTATAATACTGTGCATTCGCTTACTAAAAAGGGTTATTTAAAAGAGATATCTATAAATTCAGATAAAAGCTACTTTGATACAAATACCTCTTCCCATCACCATTTTTTTGACGAAGCGACATCTGAGCTTATAGATTTAGATGAAAACGATGTAGATCCCATAAATATTAGAAAAAATATACCTGGAAAAAAGATTAAATCGATAGAAGTTTTGGTAAAAGTCGATAATGATAATCAAAATTAGAAATAATTTAATAAAATCAGTTATTTAGAAAATATATTATAATCATTCTAAACTATTGAAATATAGTTTAGAATGATTATAATATAGATGTGAATTATATCGAAAAAATCCCTGAAGTAACTTTTAAAGCACGAGAAGGCGATAACCAAAATTTAGGTGGTGGTTGTTCAATTGGTGGCAAGTGGAAAGATTTAACTTCAAACGAGATTTTTAAAGGAAAAAAAGTTGTACTTTTTTCTCTTCCAGGAGCCTACACACCAACTTGTTCATCTCAGCAACTGCCTGGTTATGAGAATAAATACGAAGATTTAAAGAAATATGTTGATGAAGTTTATTGTTTATCAGTTAATGATGCATTTGTTATGAATGCATGGTTCAGAGATCAAAAAATTAAAAAAGTAAAACCTATTGGTGACGGAGAAGGAAAATTTACTGAAGGAATGGGAATGTTAGTAGATAAGCCCAAACAAGGTTTTGGAAAAAGGTCTTGGAGATACTCAGCGCTCATAGATAACGGTAAAATATTAAAAATGTTTGTTGAAAATAATAAAAATAATGAAAGTAATGACAAAGACCCTTTTGAAGTTAGTAATGTTGAAACAATGCTTTCATATCTAAAATCTACTTTGTCAAAATAAAAGTAATAATAAATTTATTCTTTAATTCCCCAATTCTCTTTATTTAAAACCCAACCCTTATAATCAGAAGTTTTTACGTTACACCAGTTTTTTTTACATTTCTTAATTACTAAAAGTCTACCTTTTAATAATTTTGCTAAAGGTTTAGAAAATTTACTTGGACTATTAAACAAAATTTCATCATTTAATAATATTAAAGAATTACTTTTTTTAAGCTGAGATCTGTGTATCCATCCACTATTTTTTTTTAGGTCAATAATACGTCTAAAATTATCTTTTTTATCAATTATTAAAATAGGTAAATTTTTTTTTTTTATAGATATATTTTATTTTGTAATCAAAGCCAGGTCCATATCTTACATTTACCTTATTATTTTTTAAGGTTAAAAAATAATCATTCTCGTTACTAGATAAATTAGTATTAATATTAAAGAAAAATAAACACAAAAATAATAATTTTATTTTAAGCATTTATAATTATTTAACTTTTTTAATTTTTACTTTTCGTAAGCTTAAACCAAGAATATCTATTATCAAAACTTCATTATTAAGCTTATTGCCAATATTTAAAATCCTCTTTAAAGCTTCGTTTGCTTGAATATTTCCAATTACAGAGGAAATAGTCCCAACAACGCCATCTTCTTCACAATTAAAAAAATCTTCATCTTGGTCTAGATTTTGAAAAAAAGATCTTATACATGGAGAATTTTTTTCTTTAAAATCAAAAGAGAAAACATGTCCATCAAATCTACTTATGGCGCCACTAATAAAAATTTTCTTTTTTTTTCTGCAATAATCATTTAACAGTATTTTCGTTCTAAAATTGTCAGACCCATCAATAATATAGTCAAAATTTTTAGCTATTAACTTAATATTTATATGGTCTATTCGTTTCTTAAAAATTTTTATTTTTATTTCTGGATTGATTTTCTTAATTTTATTTTTAATAACTAAAACTTTACTTTTTCCTAAATCATTGTTGTCAAACAAAGTTTGTCTATGAATATTTGATAAATTTACAATATCATTATCGACTACCCCTATCATTCCAACACCTGCTCTTGATAAAGTATCTACAACTGGACAACCAAGTCCACCCCCTCCAATTACTAATATTTTTGATTTAAGAAGTTTTTTTTGACCTAATACACCAATCTCTTTTAATAAAATTTGTTTTTCAAACCTAGCAATTTGATTTTTGCTTAATAAGCTCTTCATTAAAAAATTAATTTAGATGTTTAATCACTTTTTCTGTGATTTTGTCCGCAATCAAAGTTTTTTTTCTCTTAGAAATAAATTCTTTATTCTTGTTTTTATCTTTATAATAAATAGTAACTTCATTGTAATCAGAATCGAATCCTATTTTGTCGTTTGATACATCATTTGAGATTACCCAATCACAATTTTTCTCAGACAATTTTTTTAATGAATTTTCCTCTAAATCGCTCGTTTCAGCTGCAAAACCAATAACAATATCTGGTCTGTGTAAATTATGGTTTGATACAAAATTTAAAATATCAACGTTTTTTTCTAAAGATAATATTAAACTTTCATTTTTTTTTATCTTATTAAGTTCAATATTTTTAGTTTTATAATCTGCAACAGCAGCAGAAAAAACAGCTACATCAACTGGTAAATTTTCTTGTGTTGCTTTCAACATTTCTTCAGCAGTTTCAACTTTTATTAAATTGATACCTGGTTCAATATTTATATTTGTAGGCCCAGAAATTAAAGTTGTATCAAAACCCTTTTTATAAAAAGACTTTGCAATCTCGTAGCCCTGTTTACCACTAGACTTATTTGTTATAAATCTTACTGGATCTATATATTCTTTTGTTGGACCAGCTGTAATTAATGCTTTTAATTTTTTATTTTTAGTTTTATTTAGTTTGTCAAAATAATTAAGTATATATTGTAAAATGATGCTAGGCTCTGTCATTTTGCCTTCACCATATTCTCCACATGCCATATCTCCAATCTCAGGACCTATAACTTTGTAGCCAAATTCTTTTAATTTTTCAAAATTATTTTTCGTAGATGGATGTTCCCACATACGTACATTCATTGCAGGACAAATTAATATATCTTTATTAGATGCCAAAATTACAGTAGAAGCTAAATCCTCCGAGCTACCATTGCTTAATTTTGATATAGTATTTGCAGTTATTGGCGCAACTAAAATAATATCGCACCATCTAGAAAGAGAAATATGATCCATTTCTGACTCATTTTCTACACTAAATAAATCTTCATAAACTTTTTCTTGTGATAATGATGTTATTGACAATGGTGTAACAAATTGTTTCCCACTTTCTGTTAATATAGTTTTTACCTTTGCTCCACTTTTCTTTAATAACCTGATTAGTTCTAAACTTTTATATGCTGATATGCCTCCACAAATAATGAGTAATATTTTTTTATTAAATAAATTTTTCATAAATAAATTAAAATACTATTAAGCTGAAAATTACAAGTAATAATAAACCAACAACTGATTGGTTTCTGAAACTTATCATTTCACTTTTTTTTTCTTTTAGTGCACTGTAAGAGTTTGTATTTTCTGGAATATTTCCACTTGCTAAAAATGATAAAGCTTGATTTGCTTTATCCATTATTTCTGGGAATTCAGGAATTCTTTTTATTACTTCTGTGGTAGTTTTGATTGTTTCACCGATTGTATTAAGTGGGTCTTTAGTTTTTTTTAACCAATCTTCTAAAACAGGCTTAGACGTTTCCCAAATATTAGTTTCAGGATTTAATTTTCTTGCTACACCTTCAACTACAACCATTGTTTTCTGAAGTAACAAAAGTTGGGGTTGAGTTTGCATATTAAATTTTTCTGTAATTTCAAATAATTGCTTTAGCAATTTTCCACCAGATATATCTTTTACTGATTGTCCAAAAATAGGTTCTCCGATAGATCGTAAAGCTTGAGCTAATTCATCTTCAGAAACATTTTTTGACACTAACCCAGCTAATATGTGTACCTCAGCAACTTTTTTATAGTCTCTCTTAACAAACCCATACAAAATTTCAGCTAAATATCTCTTATTCAATTTATCCAACCTTCCCATAATGCCAAAATCTATTGGTATAATTTCCCCATTTGTATTAATAAATATATTACCCTGATGCATATCTGCATGAAAAAAACCATCTCTTACGGCATGTCTCAAAAAATGTTGAATTATGTCTGTAGCTAGTAATTTTGTATCAATTTTTTTTTCTTCTAGTAGTTTTTTTTCCCTAATAGAAACCCCATCAACCCAATCTAATGTAAGCATATTTTCGCTAGTAAAGTTCCAGTATATTTTAGGAACTCTGAAACCATTATCATTTTTTGTATTTTCAGCATACTCATTAGCAGCAGCAGCTTCAAAACGTAAGTCCATTTCGTGATTAGTGATTTCTTTTAATAAAAAAACTACTTCAACCAATCTAAGTCTTTTGGTTTTTTTTGCTAAACTTTCAATAAAAAAGGCAAAAAGCAGCAATGCATCAATTTCTTCATTAAAAATTTTTTTAATCTCCGGTCTTAATATTTTTACTGCAACATCTTTTATTATACCGTTATCGTGTATTTGTGCCTTATGTACTTGTGCAATTGAAGCAGCTGCAACAGGATCACTTAAATTAATTAACAACTTATAATTATTTTCTCCTAGCTCATTTCTCAAAATCTTTTTTGCCTTTTCAGTTTCAAATGCAGGAACTTTATCTTGAAGTTTTTCTAAATTTAAGGATAGTTTTTCACCAACTATATCAGGTCTTGTTGACAAAAATTGACCTAGTTTAATAAATGTAGTGCCCATAGACTGTAATGAATTACAGAGTTTTTCTTCTTCACTAATATTATTTGAATATTCTAATTTATTTTTAGTTAGTGAAAAAGACATTAAATAAAAAAATAGTTCTAAAATTTTTGGTGGTTTATGAAATTTGGAGATTACTTTTAAGGCATCTGATTTTGCTAATTTTCTTGCTATTTTGAATAATATATAAATTTTTTTTAACATTAAATCTTCCAACCATAGTGTATTGCTACTATACCATTATTAATATTAATATAGTTTGCTTTGTGAAAATTGGTCTCTTCTATAAGATTCAATAACTCGTCTTGATCTACAAAATTTTTTATACTTTTTACTAAATACTCATATGGTTCACCGTCACCTACTATAATTTTTCCCAAAGATGGAATTAGTTTACTATAATTTTTATAAATAAAGTTTAACTTATTATTTTCAACTTTTGAAAATTCAAGACAAAGAAATTTACCACCAGGCTTTAAAACTCTATAAGCTTCGTTAAGTGATTTTTTTAAATCTTTAGTGTTTCTTAAACCAAAACTAATGGAATAAAAATCAAAAACATTACTGGGAGAAGGTAATTTTTCTGCAGTACCTAATTTCCATTCTAAATTTTTATATTTAGAAAGTTTCTTTTTACCTATTTCTAACATTCCTTTATTAGGATCAATTGATAGAACATGGTTTTCAATATTGGATCTTTTTAAGTAAAGCTTAGCAATATCACCTGTTCCACATGCCACATCAATTAGTTTTTTGTTAGAAAGAGGTGACATCAGGTTAATTAAATTTCTTTTCCACATTCTATGAGCCCCTAGTGACATTAAATCATTCATCAAATCATATTTATCAAATACTTTTTCAAATACGTTTTTTACCAGATTTTTTTTGTTTTGAAGTTGTTGGCGCATGTTATTTATTATTAATAAGTGTAATATAGTATTAAATGCCAGAATTACCAGAAGTTGAAATAGTCAAGCAATCCCTTAACAAAGTTATAAAATCAAAAACTATAAACAAAATACTAGTAAACAACAGAAACCTAAGATTTAAAGTACCATTAGATTTTGAAAAATTTTTAAAAAAAAAGATAGTAATTAAAACTTCTAGGAGATCTAAGTATGTTATTTTTGAACTAAATAATAAAACATATTTTTTAATTCATCTTGGCATGTCAGGTACACTTCATTTAGTGTATAAAAATTACAATTTAAATACTAATTTAAGCTTTTATAAAAATAAGAATTTACCAGGAAAACACAATCATTTAATTTTCTTTTTTAAAAAATTTAAGATTATTTATAATGACCCTAGAAGATTTGGTTTTGTTAAAATTATAAAAAATAAACAAGAAATGTTAAATTACTTTAGTAAACTTGGGCCAGAGCCATTTAGTAATTCTTTTAATGAAAAATACTTAAAGAGTAAATTTAAAAATAGCATAAAAAATATAAAGACTTTTTTATTAGATCAAACTTTAGTTTCAGGAATTGGTAATATATATGCCAGTGAAATTTTATTTAGAAGTAAAATAAATCCTTTAAAACAAGTTAAAAATTTAACACAAAAAGAGCTGCAAAGAATAATTCTTAGTACAAAATTTGTTTTAAATTATGCAATAAATAAAGGAGGTTCTTCAATAAGAGATTTTAAAAACATCCTAGGTTCAAAAGGAAATTATCAAAAAGAGTTTAAAGTATATGAGCGACAAAATTCTATTTGCCAAATTAAGGGATGTAAATCAAAAATTACCAAAATAAATATTAGTAAGAGAGCCACATATTATTGTAAAAAATGTCAAAAATAGTCAATTATTTTATTGACCATCTAAAATTCTAAAGTTATATAACTCTCCAAATGGCAAATACAAAATCAGCAATTAAAAAAATCAGAAGAATATCAAAGCAAACATTAGTAAACAAATCTAGAAGAAGTAAGTTTAGAAGCTCAATAAAAAAAATTAATTTATTAATAGATAGTAAGAAAAAAAAAGAAGCACTAGATTTTTTACCTAAATTAAACTCGGTATTGATGAAAGTAGCTAAGACTGGAATTGTTAAAAGACAAAATGCGTCAAGAAATATTTCTCGTATAACAAAAAAAATTAACGCGCTTTAATTGAATCATAATTTTAAGTATTTTTATTACTACTTAGAGTTGATGCTTCTAAATTTTAATCATAAAATTTGAAATACTAAATATAAATTCTTATTCAAAAAAAACACTACATATAGGTCTATTATTTAAGATAATAATTCCTTAAATTTTTTTTTTCACTTTTTTATTCTAAAAAAAAAATTCAATTTATAATTTAAAAATATTCACTTGTAGATTTAATTTATTTTCAAAATTTTAATTATTTTATTGCATAATAAAAAATTTAGCCTTAAGAAAAATTGTTCCTCATGAAAAAAAATTATACAAAATCAAATGAAAGTAACGTTGTTTTAGAAACATTTAATTGGGAAAGTGTCCAAATAGAAATGAAGATTAAATTTGGTCATGATATTTATGAAAGCTGGATAAAAAAAATAAAATTTGTTAATGAATATAGCGATTATTTATTGATTTCAGTATCAACAAGATTCATCAGAGATTGGATTACATCAAGATATTTAGATGAAATATTGAAAATAGCCAAATCTTTTAAAAAAAATTTAAATCGTATTGAATTTATAATTCAAGATACTAGTCAGCAAACGCCTAAAGAGGAAGATAAAATCTCAAATAGTTCTAATGTATCATTTATAGAACACTCCTTTTTGCAATATAATCGCATGGATCCAAATAAAAAATTTGAGAATTTTGTTATTGGAAGTAGTAATAAAATTGCATTTGAATCATCAAAAAAAGTATCTGAAGAGCTTGCTCATTATAACCCACTTTATATTTACAGTGGAGTTGGCATGGGAAAAACTCACCTCTTAAATTCAATAGGATTAAAATTGAAATCCAAGCTTAAAGTATTGTTTATAAGCGCTGAGAGATTTATGTATCAATTTGTGAGATCTATAAAGCTTAATGAGATGGTTAAATTCAAAGATTGTTTTAGAAATACAGATGTATTTATAATTGATGATATTCAGTTTATGAATGGTAAAGAAGCTATGCAAGAAGAATTTTTTCATACTTTTAATTCATTGATAGACAAAGGATCGCAAATTATTATTTCTGCTGATAGACCTCCAAATAAATTATCAAGAATTCAAGAAAGAATTAGATCAAGATTTGCTGGCGGACTTGTAATTGATATACAGAAGGCTGATTATGATTTAAGATTAAAAATAATATGTGCAAAATGTGATGAGCATGAAATACTTTATCCAAATGAATTTAAAATTCCTGATAATATTAAAAAGTTTATTAGTTCTGAGATTAAAACTAGTATTAGAGAACTTACAGGAGCGCTTAATCGAATAAATTCTTTTATAAAAGTTTATAATAAAATTCCAAATCTTTCAGAAGTTAAAATAATTTTGAAAGATCTATTAAATATTTCGGAAAACTCAATAAATATTGATCAAATTCAATCAGAGGTCTGCAAATTTTTTAAAATAAGCAAAAATGAAATGTTATCATCAAGAAGATCAAGATACCTTGTTAGACCAAGGCAGGTTGCAATATTCTTATCAAAATTACTTACTTCTAAATCATTACCTGAGATTGGTAGAGAGTTTTCAAATCGAGATCACACGACTGTAATTCATTCTGTAAAAATGATAGAAAAATTAAGGTCAGAAGATAATGAATTAAATGTAAACCTAGATAATTTAAAAAATAAAATTTTATATAAAAAAGAAAATGAAATTTAGTGCTAATCAAATTGAGCTGCAGAAATCACTAAACTATTGTCAGGGTGTAATTGAAAAAAGAAGTACATTGCCAATTTTATCAAATATTCTGTTAGAAGCAGGTAATTCTGGACTTACTATTACTGCTACTGATCTTGATTTAATATTTATTCATAAGATTAATAATGTTGAAATTGTAGAAGAGGGAAAAACAACTACAACATCGTCCATTATGTATGATATAATAAGAAAATTATCATCTGGGAAAAAAATAAATTTTTCAATTAATAATAACAAACTTCAATTAGAATGTGAAAAATCCAAGTTTAATTTAAATGTAATTGATCCAAGTGAATTTCCGATTACAGATGCAGATTTTAATGAAAACAAATTTACTATTAAATCCAAAGTTTTGTTGAAACTTTTAAATAAATGTAAATTTTCAGTTTCGAATGACGAAACAAGACATTATTTAAGTGGAATATTTTTTCATCAAACTCAAATTGATAGTAACTTTTTTTTGACCGCAGCAGCGACTGATAGTCATAGAATGTCTATTTCTAAGGTAAAGCTCGAAAATCAAATTAATTTTGATCCAATAATTTTACCTAAGAAAACTATATTTCAATTATGCTCTCTTTTGGAAGATTACGACTCTGATGTGATTGTATCGAATCTTAAATCTAAAATTAAATTTGAACTTGACGATAGCATATTAATTTCTAAGCTAATAGATGGCAAATTTCCAAATTATATTCAGGTAATTCCAAAAAATAATAAAAAAAAACTTGAGATAGATTTAAAGTTATTTTTAAATTCTGTTGATCGTGTGGCTTCAGTTTCTCTAGATAAGAAAGATGGGGTAAAATTTAATTTACTTAAAGATAAATTAAATTTATCGGTTATAAATGCCAATAGTGGCGATGGTGCAGAGACACTAAATGTAAACTTTGATCATGAGCTAGATATAAGTTTCAATTCAAGGTATCTAATTGACGTAGCATCTCAAATTGAAGGAGATAAAATTGAAATTTTTTTTGATGACATGGGCTCCCCAGCATTAATTAAAGATCCAGGGGATTTTGACAGCATTTTTGTTGTAATGCCAATGAAAGGCTAATTTATTTTTTCTAGCTCTTTATAAATTTTATTTTCTAGAAGATTTAAAAAAATATTTTTTTCAAGACCTTCATTTATTACAGGAAGTATAGAAACTATAATTGTTTTATTTCCATTTAATTTATTACCTTTAGGCCAAACATTGCCTGAATTAATAGCTATAGGCTGACATTTAATATTAAGTTGATTATAAATCCTTCCTACTCCTTTTTTAAATTTAACAAATTCTCCTGGTTTAGTTCTAGTACCCTGAGGAAAAATTAATATGGGTCTGTTAGTGCTATTAATAACTTTTGAAATTTTTTCAGTGAAACCTAGGTTTTCTTTAGTTGTCTTGTTTCGATCAATTGAAATAGCTCCAATTTTTTTTAAATAATTTCCAAATAGTGGAATTTTAATTAGTTCTTTTTTTAATATAAAAACTGGACCATTAAAAATTGTTTGCAGAAAAAAAGTTTCAAACATAGATTGATGAGAGCATGCAATAAAGAATTTTTTCTCTGATATTATATTTTCTTTACCTTCAATCTTAATATTAGTTGAAAGAAAAAATTTTAGACAAAAAATACACCAGTAACCCATTAGTTTACCACCAGAAATTACTAATTTATCTTTCATAAGCAATGATGGTAAGAATATTATTGATATAACAATAATCCCTAAGAAAAAAAAAATTTTAAACAAGAAGCTTCTTATCATTAATCTTAAAATTAAGTAATTTCATTTAGTTTTTGCCTTTTAAGAATTACTGAGCTTTTCTTATTCTTTATGAGTATCTCTATTGGCATAGGTCTCACATTGTAGTTAGAACTCAGGGACATACCATACGCTCCAGTATTAAGTATCACTATATTATCACCTTCTTTAATTGATTGAAATTTGTTTAATTTTAAAAATGTATCTGTTGTTTCGCATATAGGTCCAACAAATTCTGTAGTTTTTTTTATTTTTTTATAATTTCTAACTGTAGGTAAAATTTCGTGCTTCGCTCCATATAAAGCAGGTCTAAAAAAATCATTCATTGCAGCATCTAATATTATAAAAATTTTATTTTTTGTTTTTTTAATGTATGTAATTTTACTTATTAAAGACCCTACACTGCCAATGATTGATCTTCCTGGTTCAAAGATTATCTTGGAGTTATGGGTTTTTAAAAACTTTTTAATTAAATTACTATAAACCTTATAATTTAACTTCTTACTTTTTTTTTCATATGGTATACCCATGCCACCACCTAAATCGATAAATTCAAATTTATATTTACTTTTTTTGATTACTTTACTAATAACGCTTAGCATTTTTTTGTATGGTCTATAATCTAAAATTTGGCTCCCTATATGTACACTTAAACATTTAATATTTAAATTTTTTGAAAATTTTGAAAATTTAATTAATTTTAAGAATTCTTTCTCATTAACTCCAAATTTATCTTCAATATTTCCAGTAGATATTTTTTTAATTGTTTTGGCATCTGTATCTGGATTCAATCTAATACCGACATTCACATTTTTTTTTTTTAATTTTGCAATCTTATCAATTAAAATAAGTTCACTTTCAGATTCGACATTAATGAGTAATATATTTTTCTCTATTGCATATGTAAGCTCTGGAAGTGTTTTACCAACACCTGAAAAAACAATTTTATTTGATTTAATTCCTGATTTTAATGCTTTTACTAATTCTCCTTTTGAGACTACATCTGCACCAATATTAAATTTCCTAATTTCACTGAGAATTTTTTTGTTTGAATTAGATTTCACTGAAAAACAAATTAATGGATTTATTCCCTTAAAGTTTTTTTTAAATTCAATAATATTTCGTCTTAATTCACTGTGGGAATAGCAGTATAATGGAGTACCATATTTTTTTACAAGCCCATTTAAAGATATTCCATCAATAGTAAGTTTATTGTTAATATATTTCATTTTGAATTTATCTTAATTACTTATTGATTTGTTATCATTTTCCGGTGTGTATTTGGGGTCTCCTTTTTTTCCACAAGATACAAAAATAAACAAAATTGATAACAAAATCAGTATTTTTTTTGTCATATATAGATCCTATAATATTTTTTTATCATCTTTTTTATATTATTAAATGATGTTCCTCCAAAAGATTTCTTCGAATTAATTGAATTTTCAAGAGTTAGAATTTTAAAAATTTTATTATCAATTTTTGAGTAAAATTTTTTTAATTCATCTAAATTCAACTGATCTAACCTTTTATTATTCTTTTCAGCATAATTGACTATCTTGGCAGTTATTTTGTAAGCATTTCTAAAATTTAATTTATATTTTTTTACCAAGTAATCAGCAAGATCTGTAGATGTAATAAAACCTTTTTTTGCTAAAGAAATCATTTTATCTTTTCTGGGCTTTATATTTTTTAATACTTCATCGAGTAGAAGAATACAAATGCTTAAACTATCATAAGATCTAAAGACTATTTCTTTATCATCTTGTAAATCTTTAAAATAAGATAGAGGCAGCCCTTTAAGTATGGTTAACATTGAGAATAGGTTTCCATACGAGTTACCTGTCTTACCTCTTAAAAATTCTAGTGGGTCAGGATTTTTTTTATGAGGCATAATTGATGATCCAGTCACTATTTTATCTGACATTTCTATCATATTAAACCCATCAGAATTCCAAATTATCAATTCCTCAGAAATTCTTGAGATATGTAGAGAGCAAACAGATGATGTATATAAAAAATCTAGAACAAAATCGCGATCAGAAACTGTATCAATAGAATTCCTTGTTGGTTTTTTAAAACCTAATTTTTTTGATGTATAATTTCTATCTATATTAAAAGATGTTCCTGTTAAAGCAGCAACTCCCAAAGGATTTTCATTAAGATTTTCTAGATTTTTTTCATATCTTTTTTTATCTCTTTGAAACATTTCTACATAAGCCATAAGATAATGTGCAAGTGAAACTGGTTGAGCATTTTTCAGATGAGTAAAACCAGGCATGATAGTATAAATATTTTTATTTGCTAATCTTAAAATTGTTTTAATTAAATTAGATAATTTTAAATCTAAATCTTTACTTGAGGATTTAATCCACAATTTAAAATCTGTAATAACCTGATCATTTCTAGATCTTCCAGTGTGTATATATCCCGCATCATCACCTATAAGTTGGCTAAGTCTATTTTCAATATTCATATGTATATCTTCATATTTTTTATCAAATATGAATTTTTTTTTATAAATTTCATTTTGTATTTTTTTTAATCCATTTAAAATCTTCTTCTCAATTTTTTTAGATATTATTTTTTGTCTAGAAAGCATTTTGACATGAGCCTCAGAACCTCTAATATCTTGAATAAAAAGTCTTTTATCCACAGCAATAGAATTTCCTATTTCTTGAAATAAAGAGGAAGTTTTTTTTATTCTTGTCCTCCAAAATGCTTTATTGTTTTTATTTTTTACCATGATAAAAAAAGTTTAATTAATACTTAAGAATTATTTATAATGAAATAATCAAACTATGTCATTTAGTTTAAATACTACAATAATTGAACCTGAAGAAAATAGTAAAATTCAAAATATATTGATTTTGCTGCATGGATATGGTGGAGACGGC
>MDTB01041135.1_pt1 | contig 14521 bp, 6 predicted proteins | sample 811161 | NCBI WGS metagenome assembly MDTB01 (sample SAMN05326650, study PRJNA326480) | marine metagenome | isolation source: seawater | place: Mediterranean Sea | collected 2009
ATCTTAAGGTAAATGCACAGACTATATCATTAGGCCCAACTGCATGCGGGTCTGATGCCCCGCAGCCTGAGAATAAATCATGTCCTTATATTAGGTACCCTGAGTTTGAAGCTTTAATGGAGACTATTTGTGATGCTATTGTTGCAAACGGGGTAGGTGTACAAGAATGCGCTCAAGCATTACAAGATCAGGGGCTAGCTAGTTCTACAGCAGCAGGGTGGGGATTCATTAGTGTCACAACACAAAATGGTGCAGGTATGAGCGTATTTATGGGAGGGATCGCCGGAATGATGCAAGGAATTACAGGTGAAGCAACTGCAGAGACAGCTAGGGGGATGATTCCCTCCGTAAAGTCTGACAATATATTTGGAGAGTAATAATGGCAACGTATGATGAAAATTCTTTTGATGGACCAGCCGGCCTTGGTCCCCTTACACATGATCTTAAGCAAGGCCTATTAGATGCAATGGATGTTGCAAAAGGCGCGGCGACTGTAGATCCAGACGACACTGATCTTGGTATGGATGCATATGCTCATTTTACTGCACTAGCAATCTACAAGTTTGTAAGGACATTTATAGAAGATAATTTGCAAATGACCGGTGAAATAGTTGACCCGGCAGTGTCAACAGACGTAACAACACAGGGCTCAGCAGCTGCACAAACAGGTTCCGGAATGGGTGCCGTCGATAATCCTGAAACAAAATCAACTGAGTTTGAGATTGATGAAGAATTTGACGAAGATCCAGCAATGGGAGAGGTTGATCAGTTCGGTAATAAGAAAGCTGAATGAATTGTCTGCCTAGAAGTTTCGCTTCTAAATATTTACCAATGGCACTAATGCATTCTTTTGGAGTAAGAAATGGCAGTGAGTTCAGGCAATCGGAAGGTTTACAGCTTTAAGAGTGTTGGAGAATCAATTGAAGAGTATAATAAGAGGACGTTTCGCACGACCTCTGAGATACCAATTGGCATAAAAACACCTTTGCAGTTAGGCTCAGATAATTCTGGTTTGCTTAAAATGCACAAAAAGCTAGGGGAACAAGTTCATGATAACTTGAGAAACCTGATTTTGACCCAGCATGGTGAACGGCTCGGCATGTATGACTTCGGTGGCAATCTTGCAGAGCTAGCTTTTGAGTTAGGGAACGAGGGCACAGACACAGAAGCGATACGCAGGATTGGCAGGACCGTCTCTAAATATATGCCGTTTGTAGAGCTATCAACATTTCAAACAAAGACGGAACACGGAAATAACGAACACACAGCGAAAGTTTTGATTACTATAGTATATAGTGTTGCTAAGCTTAACATTCAAGATCGCAGTCTTCAGTTCGTACTATACGTAGCGGGGTAATATTTTGTCTATAGATATTAAGAAAAAACTTAAGAAGGAAAGAAGAAGAACATATCTTGCTAGGGATTTTGATTCTTTTAAGTCTGATCTGTTGAGGTATGCAAAAACCTACTTCCCAGATAAAATACAAGACTTCTCAGAAGCGTCATTCGGAGGACTGCTTTTAGATATGGCGGCAATGGTGGGAGATACAATGTCATTTTATCTAGACCACCAGTTTAATGAGCTAAATCCAGGAACAGCAGTAGAGTCACAAAATATTATGAGACATCTTCGAGCAGCAGGCGTAAAAATTACTGGAGCTGCTCCTGCAGTCGTAGATTTGTCAATCTATATTGAAGTACCGTCTGAGGTCTCTGGGCTAGAGTATCGTCCTATGTACTCTGCTTTGCCTGTTATTTTAGGGGGTAGCGTCTTTGCGGCAAAGGGTGGAATTAAATTTAACCTTGTAGAAGATCTAGACTTTGCAGAGCTTACAAGATCAGGTAACCTTAGGGCAAAAATCAAGATTGCAACAACGAATTCTGACGGCAGTCCAGCGACCTATTATATCGAGAGATCTGGAATATGCGTTTCAGGCGAGGAGACTACTCAAACATTCAAGGTACCAAATTCTCACAAGCCTTTTAGAAGAATTACACTGTTAAAAGAAAATGTGTCTGATATTATATCTATACGTGATTCTTCTAGTAATGAGTACTTTGAAGTTGACTCTTTATCTCAAGATGTTGTGTTTAGAGCTATACCAAATGTTAATGAAGACTCTGAACTGGTAGAGGAAAATATGGAAATATTTCCTTGCCCATACAGGTACATAAAAAAGTTTAATGCTCAAACTAGGTTAACTACTGTTACTTTTGGCGGCGGCGATGCAGAGACCCTAGACAATGATATTATACCAGACCCAAGCGAGCTTGCACTTCCTCTATATGGCAAGAAGACGATGTCTAGATTTTCGATAGATCCAAGCTCTTTATTAAAGACTCAAACGCTGGGTATCGCGCCCCTAAACACCTCACTGTCTATAACCTACCGCTTTGGCGGAGGCATATCACATAACGTAGCTGTAGGCGCAATCCGGACAATCGATAAGCTCAACCTAATTTTTAGGAGCAGAGTCGATAGTGCTATAGCGGATGAGGTACGATCATCTATTGATATAAACAATAAGTCATCTGCATCCGGCGGCGCTCCTGCCCCTACACTAAATGACCTTAAGTCTCAAATACCTGCAACCAGGCAATTACAAAGTAGGGTTGTTACTAAGCAAGATATGTTATCACGCATATATACCATGCCGCCTAATTTTGGTCGTGTATACAGGGCAGGTGTAAGATCAAACCCGAATAACCCTTTAGCATCCCAACTGTTTATTATATGTAGAAACTCAAGCAAACAATTAATCATTGCACCAGATGCGCTAAAGAAAAATCTTAGGCTGTATCTAAATGAGTTCAGATTGATATCAGATGCCTTTGATGTATTGGATGCGCAAGTAATTAACTTCTCAATAAAGTTTGCCGTTGTTACAGATCCAAAAAGTAACAAGAATGCGGTTGTGCAGAGCTGCATATCAAGGCTTAAGAAAGTTATGACTGTAGATAATTTTCAAGTCGACCAACCAATAATGATATCAGACGTAGTAAACGTGCTCATTAATACTGACAGCGTCCTTGGATTAACAAATTTACAGGTGACAAATATAAGAGGTGCAGTCGATGATAGGGTGTATAGTGATATTAGCTTTAATGTTGAAGCTAACATGGTAAAAGGAATGATAGTGCCTCCGCATGGTGGTATATTTGAGTTAAGATACCCTAACTTTGATATTGTTGGAAGCGCATCTTAGGAGTTTAAAGCATGTATTTATTATTGACTGCGTCTAAAGATACTTACGTTACTAACAAAATTATTAATAACGATTTCCGCGCGACAGATGCAAATGTCGGGCGTGCTGCAACAATCGATATTTTTAAGTTGTGGCAAGAATCTACATTCATAAGCGGTTCAACCCGGGTGTCTAGCTCTGTACAAGAACTCTCGAGGGGTTTCGTTAAGTTTGATTTTCAAAGATTACATGATCTGACTAGCTCTATACTAGACATTACGGACTCTTCTTTTAAGTGTAAGCTAAAAATGTACGATGTTATGGGAGGACAAGCAACCCCTATTAATTTTAGCATTGTGCTATTTCCCCTATCAAGATCTTTTGATGAAGGGTTAGGAAGAGATGTTGTATCATTTAGTGACATTGGCGAGTCAAACTTTGTAACAGCATCTTACTCAGCCGGCTCACCGAACCTATGGTTCGTTAGCGGTGCAAATGCATCAGGTACACTGGGCGATACCAAGATTGATATAATAGAACGAGGGGTTCTGTCGACTGGGGCAACTGAGCAGTCTCTATTTAAGAAGCAAACGTTTGTCAATGGAAGCGAAGATTTATCCATGGACATTACAACGATTGTTTCAGCCACAATGTCAGGAATTTTAGATAATCACGGGTTTAGATTATCTCTCACTAGTTCTGAAGAGTATGATCATAAATCTAGGTTCGTAAAAAGGTTCGGCTCAAGGCACACATCAAACCCATTTCTTAGGCCACGAATTGAGGTTTCATTCGACGATTCAATATTAGATCATCATCAAAACTTCTATTTTGACCTGACCGGATCAGTGTTCCTTAAGAATTATCACCGAGGGCAAGGCGCAAACATAGTATCAGGCTCTTCGCTATCGCAGATTAATGGCACAGACTGCATGATGCTTGAGATAGTTAGCGGGACTTTTACAACGTCATCTATTGTGAATCAACACACTGCTAGCACGAATACATCTGGACCTGGTGGATCATCAACCGGTCTCGGCGCGGGGATTATTGGATTATATTCAGCATCCTTTTGTATTCCTTTTAGTTCTGGAGGCCTTATATATAGCGGCTCTGGATGGAGCGGTGATTCAATCAACGACTTTGCTATTAAGAGTGGCTCTATTACATTTGATACATACTGGAAATCAAAGGATGGTACAGTTGCATTTCATACCGGAAGCCTTAAGGTCAATACAATATCAAGAAGCGCGTTCAATAATACCTCGCAACGCCTCTTGTTTACTGTGACTAACGCTAGGACGGTATATAACTTAGATGATAGAGTAAAGTTTAGGGTATTTGTTAATGACCTAACTGCACAGATGAAGGCTAAAAAATTGCCATACAGCATTAAGAGTGAAGTCTTGGAAGAAGTATATTACAGGGTAAAGCAAGCAGATAACGGAAAAGTTGTAATCCCATTCGCTAAAGACGGTAATGCAACAAGGCTTTCGACTGATTCTGATGGGTTGTATTTTGAGATGTTTATGCAAGATCTGTATATAGGAAAAAATTACACCTTCGATTTTCTTGTTATAGAAAGAGGCATTGAATATATCGAAGAAGCAAAAAATGTGAGATTTAGGGTTGAACCATAATGTCAAGTGGCAAGCTAACATTTAATAAAACAGGAATATTCGCTGCAGATGTCGTACGTCACGTACGCGACGGCGCAGGATATATTGCGGATAGAAATGCTAGCATGTTATCTGGTAGCCTGTTTTCGACTTCTTCTTTTCGTTTTGATTCTCCAGGAACGGGCCTAAAGTCTACGCAACAAATACCTCTTGATTGGTCTGATTTTGCAAACCATACATTTTTTAACTCAGCCGAGGCAAACGTTAACGTTTCATTTGACAGGATCATCAATCATTACCCCTTTGATGGAACTGCAGAAGAACTTCAAGACTTCATGGACAACTTAACTGGGTTTGAAAAATACGTATATGACAACTTTCCTAAGCATGTTGGATACCTGTTTTTTTCTGGTACTACAACTAGCGAGAACCCAGCATTAGGAGCTCTTCCCAACTTAGGGACATACATAAGGGTAAATGATTTTGCTGGAAACTTATTTCCTGATCTTTCAAAAGACAAGTCTGGAAGGTCAGTAATTGATCCTGGTAAAAAGTCATTTGCTTTTGAGATGCAGTTATTTATTTCTTCTCAAAGCATCGACACCGGAAATCAAGTAGTATTTCAAAAAATAAGCGGTAGCATGCAAGGGTTTACCTTAGGTGTATCCGGATCAAAATCATTCGAACCCTCCTCCCCGCTATTCTTTTTAGCCTCATCAGGTTCAAGCGTTCTTTCTTGTAGCATGCCTTTAGAGAAGAACAAATGGCATCACATATGTGCACAATACAATCGATCTCCTGGAAAAAGCAGGTTAGAGTTGTGGTCTAACTCAAGATTACAGGCAACATCAGCACGTTCTAGCTTCGGTGAGTGGGGGTTTAAGACTAGTCCACTTCACATAGGTTCAGGTTCTAATCACGTCACATCATCACTAACGGCAGCGAACTCAGGATTTGTACCTCGACAAACATTTTCCGGTTCTATAGACGAGTTTAGAGTATTCCACTCCTACAGGAGCCATACGGCGCAGAGAACATTTCGGCATAAAAGCATTTTCCCAAGTGATAATGATAAGCTAGTTCTATATCTTAAATTTAATGAAGCGTCTGGAAGCTATTCTAATAATAATGTTGTGCTTGATAGCTCTGGTATGTCATTGCACTCTAGGATATCAAACTATAAGTTAGCAAATAGGCACCAAATAGGATTCTCTTCATCCTCTGTTAGTTCTCCAATGATCTTAGAGAAAGTGTATAATAATCCTGTCTTGTTTCCTGATGAACCTAGTGTTGTCGACTTAAATACAAGGCTATTACTTAGTGCTAGTTTTTACGATGCGAATAACCCCAACCTGATTAGCAAGCTAGTTCCTAAACACTACCTTTTGGAACAGGCTGAATTCGAAGGGTTTCAGAATGAAGATGGTAACATTGCGGACGGGTACACGGGGGACACGCCCGGCGGAGGAAAATTAGGTTCACCACAAATCGTCGCTGCGCTTCTTTTTACATGGGCAAAATATTTTGATGAAATGAAGCTTTACTTAGACCAGTTCTCTAATCTTTTACATGTAGACTATGATGATGAAGGAACTGTGGCTGATCAGTTTTTGCCGTTTTTAGGAGAATACCATGGGTTTTCTTTACCTAATATGTTCTCGAACGCATCGCTAGATCAGCTGGTCGAAGGAAGTGATCTAGGGGTCGACGCATCAAACTCCACGATGGGCTTGCAAACAGTTCAAAACCAAATATGGCGTAGGATCTTAGTTAATCTTAATGAGATAGTTCAATCAAAGGGTACAGTTCATAGCATTAAAGCCTTAATGAGATCAGCCGGTATAAGCCCAGATGATATTTTTCGATTTAGAGAGTTTGGTGGATCTCCAAAAAGAGATTTGACTGAAGCCAGAAGAAGCAGGACAACTGTTTCATCTATGCTCGATATGTCAGGATCTGTAATGGTTTATAATGTATCAGGCGCATTAACGCCTCAAGGCTTAAGTGAGCTAAGGCCTTCAATACAGTCACCGTTCTTAGCTAAAACACGTATCGAGCCCGGCTACCCTGATATTAAAGGACAGTTTGTAAAAAATGATCAAGGTAAAGTAATTGGCACGTCTAATACATCAAACAACTTGCTCACATCCGGATCATGGACGTACGAAGCTAGGTACAAATACGAGCCTATTATTGCTAAATCCGGATTCGGGGGTGAATGGAACCGCACTTTAACGCATCCCTTAACACAGAGTTTATTCAGGATGTATACGACTGGCTCTGATATTGCTCCATATCTTCAAGCAAACATCATAGCGTTTCATTCAACATCTTACCCAAACACTGCTTCGTTAAAGGCATATGTAAGAACAGGAGAAGCCGGTGCCTCGCCTCTGCTTGAGTTTAGCCTACCGAATGTTAACATATTTGACGGAAACAAGTGGCACATATCATTCGGTCGAGAGAGAAATGACTCATTTGGTTCTGCTGTTTCATCATCATACTTCTTAAGAGCCGGCCGGCAATCATTTGGTGACATAGTAGAGTTTGCATCTACTAGCGTCTTGTTCGAAGAGAACCCGCGAAACCCTACTGCACCTGGTGGGGTCCTACAAAGTATCAACGATTATAACGCATCAGGCTCATTTTTCCTAATAGGTTCTCAAAGCATACAGGTGACAAACAATCGTTTCCTCGGTGCAAAGTCACAATACGTCTTTGGAACAACGGACGACAGGCCCATTGATCAGGTAAAGCGTACGATATTTACTGGTCGTGTTAGTCACATGAGGTTCTGGTCAAAGGCGTTGACGAATACCGAGACAAGGGAGCATGTTCGAAACTTTGCTTCTTTAGGAGTTCAAGATCCAACAAAGAACTTTAATTTTGTGACAACTAGATCTGGGTCATGGGAAAAATTAAGGATCGATGCTAGTACAGATCAACCGGTTACAAATTCAAATGCTGCTGGTTCTTTGCAGGTGTTTGACTTTAGCCAAAATAATCTACATCTCACCGGTAGCGGCTTTGAGACGTCAAAAAGGGTTATGAAGCCTGAAAGATTTGATTACAGTATGCTAGATCCCAAGTTCGATGAATTTTCACAAGACAATAAGATAAGGATTAGGTCTTGGCAACAATGGGATCACGTTGAAAGGTACGGCGGTGAAGTCGCTCCGGTCTATGAAATAAGAAAGAGTGAACAGCCCGTAGATGATACAAGGTTTTCAATAGAGATTTCCTCGGTGCAGGCACTAAATGAAGATATAATCAATATCTTTGCGACGTTTGATTCTCTTGATAATGCCCTTGGAAATCCAGAGCTATTATTTGCAACAGAGTACCCCGAACTAGCTGTTATGAGAGAGGTTTACTTTAATAGGCTAGATGAAAAAATTAACATTAAGTCATTCTTTGAATTTTTTAAGTGGTTTGACTCTTCAATTGGCATCTTAATAGATAGATTAGTGCCAAGAAGAACTAAGTTTTTAGGTGTTAATTTTGTGATTGAATCTCATATGCTAGAGCGCGCGAAGTTTAACTACAATTATTCTGACGTGTATCTAGGCGAAAATAACCGAGCCGGCCTTAAAGGAACCATCTTATTAAGGCAGCTAGTCGGAACGATGAAGAGGTTTTAATGTCAAGATACGGAATCCAAAAAACCGCATACTCACTAACTTCTAGCTGGTACGGTGGATCAACACCGGACTCAAAGGGGCATGAGTACATATATGTCTCTGGAACGCTACAGGGCTATTGGCCGTTAGACGATAACAACATAGCATCAGATGGCATCGCACGTGACATATCAGGTTGCGGTAGAAACTTTGTTAGTGACTCCACATTTTATCCTTCGTACAATTCAAGTATCGCGGCTCCAGACTTGCAAGTTACTGGATCTGCTCTTTTTACCCGCAGTACTCCTGACAACGCTTCTCAAGGGGGTAGGTACCTAAGGAACGCAAACGGTAATTACTGGGATAAAATTATTGGCAACAATACCACTGGACCAACCAAACAAAAGTTTACGGTTTCTGTGTGGATCCACCCGACAGATCCACAGACTAGCTATGAACAGTTCATATGGTCTGTGGGAGGCGAAGACATTGCTTTCTATATAGATCAGGGGGTAGTATATTTTCAAACCATATGGAAACAGTCCGGGGGTGGAAGCGCTACTCAGCGGTGGCAAATAAGCTCTGCGCAAGACCCCACAGAGAAACTAAGGCCCCCATACAGGGTAAACCAGTGGACGCACCTTGCCGTCTCGTACAACGCTAACTCGCACATATATGAGCCTCAAATGTACGTTAACGGTGAGAGGTGGAACGCACTGCAAATTCTTGGTGCACCAGGACAACGTGTCGACTGGTACGGAATTATCGGACAATACTTTAATATAGGCTCAAAAGTTCAAGCATATAGCACACAGATCTATGATGGGTTTCAAGGAAAACTAAGCAACTTTGCTATATGGAATGATGTACTATCAGACGGCGCTATCAAGGCAATCTACAACGCAGGATATTCAGGTGCCCACTTAATTTTAAGAGATTACTACAATAGAGGGTCATCGGCAACATTATCAGGTTCGTTGATGCCGTTTAGGCAGGGAGTAAGTGTTCTTACAATGGAACAAAGGTTCAGTGGCATGTCACCTAAGATGGCTGCAGGATCACCTCCTAAGATGTTAGTAGACGGAAAGGTGTGGGGAAACCAATCGAGTGTCTTCGATGACTCTATCCAGTTCTCACCAGCATCCTATAAGATTACATCGGGTTCTACTGTAGGAACAGTCGTCGAGCAGACTCCGGTAGGAGAGACTAAAGGTAGGATCAGCTTTGCGCCTAATCATGAAATGATAAGGCGAGATTTTGGGCAACCAAAGTTATTCAAGGATGATGAGCCTTTTGAAGATATGCCAGGGTTTAATCCAGTCACTTTCATTTATGATGGTGGGTGTTCAATGATATACCCATATATTTTATTTAACGTCTCAATGAGAGATCCAGATCAGATGGACGGGGTGATTGAACCGCTTGCTATTCGCTCACGTGCCAGCAGGAACTCCATAGACTGGCCCCACGAAGCCCATGACGTTAGCGGGTATTTAATGGACGGTGCAGAAGATTCCAGGGGCTACTCTTGTCCTATAATGCAACAAATTAACCTTCGCCCCACTCTTTTTGAGCCTTTTGAAGATGGTACTCTTCAAGAGTTAGTCGGTACAACCGTTTCAGGATCTATTCGACGCGAAGGGTTCTTGCACAATAGTCCTGAGGTTATATTGCCATTCGTAGACTCTACTGACTATGTGGATGCCTATAAACATATGGCCGACGTAAGGCTAGATTTATCTGAGGCATCTGTGTTTAAGATGGTTCTAACATCACGTACGGGATCAATTGACGATATGAATTTAAGAGATCACAAATCTTCGACTGCTGGATTTGAGTACTTAGGAGCACTAGACGGTACTGACTCTATAGCCTTTGGGGGCTTGAAGAAATAATATGCCAAAGCTTAAAAACACAGACTACAACCTAAATCAATCATTCTCAGACGCAGCGTCAGACGTCTACCCGGGCTACCGTGCTGACAGGCTAGTCTCTTGGGTTAAGTTCAATTCTTCCTCGATGGCAGACCACGGCCCCAACCCAACAACGTCAAGTTTTTACCAAGGAGACCCCCTCTACCCATCTGGTTCTGTTTCGCCAGGCAGATTTGAGAGAAGTATAGGAAGAAATTTATACAACACACTTTCAATCCAGCCATACGACTCAGCAGTTAAGGCGGTTATATCTGGAAGCCAATACTCATTTACCAATTGCGTTGTCGGCCACACCCCGAATCATGAAGATGATAAGCCATTTACGATATCATTATGGTTTAATCCTACAACAAGTTATGGGAGGGAGAATGGCACAGGTGCTGGCGCTACCACAAGCAGGACTCTTATCTCCAGGGGCGCAGCATTTGACGCGTTTCAAGCCAAAACAGTTTCAGGCGGACTAGAATACTGGGTACAGCATATTCAAAATGAGTCTGCACCTAATGAGGCATCGATTAAAATTAGGCTAGCGGACACACACAATAATGCATATGTTGAAAGGGTCGGTAGGCTATCTATCGGAAGCCCTGTTATACATGATAACTGGTATCATGTCGTTGCAACGTATGATGGTCGTGGAGGTAATACCGCATGGGAAGGGCTGCGGATATACATCAATGGCGTTGATGTTACGCTTGACAACCATTCGACGAACGGTTCATATACCTCGATGGTAACAAGAAACACAAATGCCCTTGTTGTTGGAAACATCCCAGGCAATTACAAGTTTTTTGCATCCTCAACAGGTGTGCCTGATTACTTAAACGCAGAGAGTGATATTGCAGAGTTAGCAGTATGGGATATTGATTTATACGAGCCAGAAATTATGGCAATCTATACTGCAACAAAAGAAAAAGCTTACCAGTTTTCATCCGGGTTTTTAAGTAACCCTCCACGCGTGGTGCTGGGAGAAGAAGATCAGCAACCTGGAACGTACCCGGTTGTCCGCCGCGATGGCATGCCTATTTCTCCGTCTCAAGCGTTTAAGAGGGCACAAGCAGTGTCACCCTTTAATGATGTATTGACTGAAAATTTTAAGTCACCTTATGCTGAAGCCGACATCATCTTTAATGATCTTCCAAGAGACGCACGCATTATTAAGTTAATTGGAGGACAGAGGGATGTTCCTGAGGCAGAGTTCGGCCTACAGGGCCTTGATGGCAAACCATCTTATACCAAAACTTCATTATCCGGTCGCGTAATGTGGGCTAACCAGCCAGCTACATCAACATACCAAGGGCGTTCATGGACATGGAGTTTTCCTGGATGGACAACAAACGTAGACCCGGGTACACCATCCACCACGACATGGATAGGCGGTACATATTGGACAATTAGCAGTATTCCTGGTGCACCAGGTGAACCCCCTCAAGCCGGTGGCTTTTTGAAACTTTCAGGCCCTGCTAAGACAGCAATGCAAACCGGTACTGTGGGAGAAAGATTCATTGGGTATGGTATTGCCACTGGTACTGATCAAATAGATAATGCAATCGTCTTGTCTCTAGAGGTTGCTAGAGGCCCATGGAATGATGGCTCGATAAACGGGACTGACTGGCAAGCAAACCAACCGACAAGCGCTGCACCTGTCTTAGGTGAGCTATCAGAAAATACAACTACATCCGGTCAAGAGTTTTTAAGAGTACAGGTATATACGGAAGTCGCCGGCGCGTGGGAAGATGTTTTTGCCATCCTAGCAGGAAATGAATCTGTAGAGACACTTCAAGCTTTTTCAGTCCCATCATGGCAGGGCGGTGGAACTTTAGCAAACTCCGTTAACCATGTAAAAATATCATCAGGAGATAATGTAGGGCTGGTCAAGCTAAAAATACACATTAATAACCCTGGAAGCAAGTACCAGCTAAGAATAACACAGAATAAATTTAATCCTCTTACAGGTGGTGCCCTTGACGCTGGCTATAACGATGGCACAGGCCAAAACTGGGCGTTCAAAAACGTAGTGTTAATCCCAGCAACAGATGCATATACATTTGAATTTCAGCGAGGCGTAATATCAAGCCCTGGCACAATCGTAGTTGATATGACGGATTTGTCTAAAGAACAATACAGCAGGTTGTATTTAGAGAATTTTGATAGTAAAAAGTCGAGAGCTCTGTTTGCAGGTCAACCTGATAAGGTTAGAAAATCACAAGTAAGAAGATATGTAAGGGGTATCCAAGCTGCCGATAAGTTTGCCAAGACTATAAATGAGTATACTGAAAATCTTAAAATAAGGGCTATTGCTAATGCAAACACTGTAAAGCTGCAGTCCACCGTTCCAGGAAAGACCGGCAACACGCCTATTTTTAAGCTAGGCCCTGAATTTAAGAATGTTGAGGTGCCAGACAGGTTCACAGGCGGGTTTATGCACAAAGTCCTATATCCTGTTGTGCAGTCATACGGCTCGACATACTTAAACCCAATATCACAACAGCATGCGGAATCGGCAAGTCCGGGGTACTACCCAACAGGCAGCCTCTCGATAACTGGAAGTTATGCATTAGCAGACCGACTAACAAATGTTTCATCTCCTAATTTACTTATAGCAGGCCCAGCGGGACTTGAGGCACCAGCGGTCACAAGAAAAGGAGTCTCAGACGGAAATCCAACATTAAATGTTAAGTCATTGTCCAAAGATGATCTGTTTGTTCCTTTTGATGACTCGTTAATACCATTACCTGAGCTTGACTTTTATGAAGAAGGTGTTGCTGACGAGATTAAAGAGTTCTTTTCTTCTCCTCTAAAAGACAAGGTCATGATCGTCATTGATATTGAGCCAACGTCACCGACTCAATTTGGTTTTTTGGAAACAGAAAGTAGCACCGTTAACGCGACCTATCCCCCCAAGGGTGGTAACGGCGGCCCTCAAAATGTTATGGTTTACTATAACTTTGATCTTCAAAGGTGGGAGACCATCGGTGCTGGTTTTACAAACCGTACTCTTTGGGGAGGGGGTTCGTCAGCATCGGGTGTCGGTGAACAGTTTTTTGATACCGCATGCATCGGCTTTTCTAGAGGTGTAGAACTCTCAGCATCCGGAACAAATAGCGCATGCCGCCCGATTAATGATTTTGGGTTTCCATTTCATCCAAAATTTCACGCAACAGGTTCACAAACACTTAGGCTTAACAATTACATCGACAGGCCCTTCTCTTTAGAAAAATATGTATACGCCTATAGCGCTTCTTATAGCGTGGGTGATAGCTATGACTTTTTGTCAAACTTGGCATTTTATGATTCCTCCAGGTTGTCCGGATCAACGGTCGATCCAGGAGACAGCAGCGGCCCTGAAAACGAAGTTTATTACCAAGACCAGGTTCAATACGATAATGGAGAGAACCGCGGCTGGAACCGCAACAGGGCCGGCACAACCACAGAACCTATGTGGAGCTCTAACTTTGTTGATCAATGCCATAGAGGCGCGATTAATAGCTTTTTCATGCTTAAGCAGTCCAAGGCAGTTTTTGATTATGAGTACTCTGTCGAAGGCCTTTTGGTTGATACAAACCCAGGCACGTCGGCCCCTGTAGGAATAACCGGATCAGTTCCTTCATATAGGCAACTGGCAGACTATGGAGCAGGTGCCCAAAAGCTAACTTATGTTGATACAACACGAGATCTGGTAACATACGGACAGTGGACAACATACGCTCCAGCTCCTTCTGGTTCCTTCAATGCTACCGGAAGTTTTTCCGTTATGGTAAATGATATTAGTGGTGTGCTACAACAGGGCCTTGGTAGAGAGGTTAATACAGAAGACTTAGGCCAATTTTGCCCAACACCAGGTTTTACTGCAGCATATTATGGAACGGGGGTTCAGCCTTCTGCGGGTAAATTACTGTCGGCTGATGTAACAACTAGTTTCCAAGGGCTTGGGAATATATCTACTGGGGGTGTTCATAAGGTGCAACCATCTCCTACCGGTAGCTATATAATGAGGGGTATTTGTAAGCGCCCAGTAAGGATGTCAGGATCTTTTTCATTCCACCTCGGTCATAATAACCAAACCGCCTATGGGAAGGAAGCAAACTTTAGGACTTCGTGGGAGGGTGGAAGATCAGGAAGGGGCACAAGGCCCTCAGATCCTAGAGCTATCGTAAATTCTG
>MDTB01121862.1_pt1 | contig 14521 bp, 13 predicted proteins | sample 811161 | NCBI WGS metagenome assembly MDTB01 (sample SAMN05326650, study PRJNA326480) | marine metagenome | isolation source: seawater | place: Mediterranean Sea | collected 2009
ACCTACTTTTTGGAAATCATAATTTATCTAAATATCAAACTTCAAAAAAAGTATATACTCATAATTCATATTTAAATTTAATTTTTGGACAAGGTATATTAATTTCTATTTTATTTATTTTTATTTTTCAAAATTTAATAAAAGATTTAAATTTTGAACACCTATTTCAACGCCATATAATAATCTTTTTACTAATTTTACCTTTATTGGATGATTATTTGTTTAGAAATAGAGTTGAGGTTACTATTATTTATTGGATATTTATCTCCATTCTTGCAAGAAAAGATTTTTTATATGAAACATAAAATTATTTTAATATCATTACTGTTTTCAATCATTTTCTTAAATTATCATGCAAATAATGAATATCAAAGAGCGAGAGATTTATTTATGTTAGAAAACGAAAAAATGACATTGGCTTTTGTTAATCAAATATCTAAAAATGTTGATAGAAAACTTTTAAATTTAAGTAATTTAAAAAAAAAAATTCAAAATGAAGAAAAAAATTTATCCCTTACAACTTTAGCATATTTTGACTGTATAAATTTTTTATCAGTCTATCAAATTCAAAATAAAAAAAAAATTGATCAAAAAATATTCAATGAAAAAATTTATTCATTAGATAAAAACATTGATCATCATAAAATGACCAAATATTCGATTAAGAATACTATTGAAAAGAAATTGAAAGACCAAAAATTATTATCTAGAGAAAACAAAAATACCTTATATTCCTTTTGTACAGAAAATAATCAGATAATCAATTATTTTGTTTTTAAAAAAAATGCTTTTCCAAATTTTATAACACAAATAGCAATGTAATCAATTTCAAAATGAAAAAAAAAAAATTAAAAAAAAAAATTTGTGTTGTTGGTATGGGATATGTTGGTTCTGTTTCTGCAATCATTTTTGCAAATATTATGGAAAATAAAACGTCTAAATATGACGTAATTGGAATAGAAAAAAATGACAAAATGGGTCAGGAAAAAATTAATAAATTAAATTCAGGTAAATTTATAACAAAAACTAATGATTCAAAAATTCAAAGTTATTTAAAAAAAGCAAAAAAACTAAATAGTCTTTCAATCAAATCTAATTATGAAGATTTAAAAACTGCTGATTATGTTGTCATTGCTGTAAATTTAGATTTAAAAGGAAATGAAAATAAGCCTAAAATTAACTTTTCAAATTTAATAAAAATTACAAACATAATTGGAGCTTCAATTAAAAAGGATGCAACTATAATTTTAGAAACAACTGTCCCACCAGGAACCTGTGATACTATAATTATGCCAATAATTTTAAAAAACTTTAAAATTAGGCAAATAAAAACCGCACCCAATATTATTCATTCTTATGAAAGAGTTACTCCTGGAAAAAACTATATTAAATCAATAAAAAAAAGTTTTAGAATATATTCTTCTTCAAATAAGGAAGCCGAAAAAAAATTTAAATTTTTATATAGAGATGTTATAGATTTAAAAAAATTTTCGTTAATAAAGTTAGACAAATTTATAGAAAGTGAGTCTGCAAAGATACTCGAAAATTCTTACAGAGCTGTAAATATAGCTTTTATACAAGAATGGACACATTTCTCTCTTGAAAATAAACTTTCGATAAGCAAAATATTAAATGTTATTAAATTGAGAAAAACTCATAATAATATTATGAGACCTGGTCTTGGAGTAGGTGGATATTGTTTAACAAAAGATCCTTTGTTTGCTTATTTCTCAAACAGAGAATTTTTTAAAAACAAAAATAATAAATTTGAAATTTCTAGAACTTCAATGAGAATTAATAGAAATATGCCAAATTTTACTTATAAAATAGTCAAAGATATATTTAAAAACAAAAAAAAACTTAAAATTGCTGTCTTTGGGATTACTTATAAAGAAGATGTTGGAGATATTAGGTTTTCACCCAGCAAAGCATTAATAGAGAAATTAGAAAAAAATAATTTTAACATAGATGTTTATGATCCTTTAATTGATAAACTGCCACAAAATATTAAAGCTAAGCTTAATTTAAAATTTGACTACGATAAATATGACTTAATCATTTTTATTGTGAAAAATAAATTAGCAAATAAGATAAATTTTTCTAACTTTCGTAATAATAAGAAAAAAATTCATATAATTGATACAGATAATTGTCTAAATAAAAAAAATATTGACTTAATTAATAAAAAGAAACTGAAATTTATCAACTTAAATGCTTAAAAAAAAAATACTTGTAATTGGAGGAGCTGGTTTCATAGGATATCATTTAACAAAACAACTTAGCAAAAAGTTTAGATTGGAAATCGTAGATAATTTATCAAGAGGAAAATTAGATAGTGATTTATCAAGATTAATTAAATATAGGAATGTTAAATTTTATAAAAAAGATTTATCAAAAAATATTGATGTAAATTTTTTCGCTAAAGATTACTCATATATTTTTCAATTCGCTGCAATAGTTGGAGTTAAAAATGTTTTATCAAGTCCTTTTGAAGTAATTGAGAAAAATTTAAATATTCAAACAAATAGTATTAAGATAGCTTTAAATCAGTCAAAACTTAAAAAATTTTTATTTACCTCAACATCAGAGGTGCATTTAGGTAATGTGCACAAAAATAAAATTAATTTTCCAACTCAAGAGGAAGATGAAATCGTCTTACCAGATATATCTCAAGCAAGGTCTACATATATGTTATCCAAGATCATTGGAGAAGCAATGTTATATAATACAAATCTAAAATTTCTGATATTTAGACCAAATAATATTTTTGGAGAAAGAATGGGAAAGTCACATGTTATTCCAGAATTAACTCATAAATTTCTTACTTCAAAAAAAAATTCATCAATAGAAATAAATAATTATAATCATTCCAGATCATTTTGCTATATTGATGAAGCAGTAGTTCAAATGCTTAAATTGACATTTTCCAAAATTTCTAATCAAGCCTTCAATATAGGAAATGATAAAAATCTTATAAAAATTATCGAACTAGCTAAAATGATAAAAAAACTTACCAATAGACCAGATATTAAAATTGTTAAAGGTGAATTTGTTGATAATTCACCCAAAAAAAGGCTCCCGTCATTGAGAAAAATTAAATCTTTATTTAAGATAAAAATTAAAAAAAATCTCTATAGGCGTTGTTTAGATATAGTAATTTGGAATAAAAAAAAAATTTATGAATATTCAAAAAATAGTTGAAAATAAAATTAGAAAAGTTTCAAAAAAAAAATTACTTCTTCATAAGCCTTTTTTTAACAATGAGGAAATTAAATTATTAAATAAATCAATTAATAGTTCGTATGTTTCAACAACCGGTATTTTAACTAAAAGATTTGAAGCTAATTTAAAAAAAAAAATTAGTTGTAAATATGTTATTGCAACAAACTCAGGAACTTCAGCACTGCACGCAGCACTATTGGCCTTTAATTTTAAAAAAAATGATGAGATATTAGTACCTAGTCTTACGTTTGTGGCATCAGTGAATTCAATATGTTATATTGGATGTATCCCTCATTTTGTGGATACAGAGAAAAATTATCCACTTATAGATATAGAAAAATTAGAGAATTATTTAAAAAAAAATACAAAAATTGTATCTGGTAAATGCTTAAATATTAAAACTGGAAAATTTATTAGAGGCATTATTGTTGTACATATGTTTGGCCACTGTGTTCAAATGAACAAAATAAATCAATTATCAAAAAAATATAATTTAAATGTAATTGAAGACGCAGCAGAAGCATTAGGTTCAAAAATAAATAATCAACAAGTAGGCACTTTTGGTAAAATAGGCATTTTAAGCTTCAATGGTAACAAAATTATCACAACTGGAGGTGGTGGAGCTATTTTAACTAACGATAAAAAAATTTATAAAAAATGTTTGAAATTAATCAATGTTGGAAAAAGTGGAAAATGGAAAAACGAACATGATATTATCGGATACAATTATGCAATGCCTAGTTTGAATGCCTCAATTGGAATATCTCAATTAAAAAAGCTAAATTTTCTTATCAAGTTCAAAAGAAAACTTTTTAGAAAATATGAAAAAGTATTCCAAGATTTAGAATTTATAAAATTATTAGCGGAGAAAAAAAACTATTTTTCAAACTATTGGCTTCAAACCTTATTACTTGGAAAAGAAAATGAACATAAAAGAGATCATATAATTCAATATTTAAAAAAAAAAAATATACAGGTCAGGCCAGTTTGGAAGCTGATTCATACTCTGAAACCATATAAAAATTTTCCTAAAATGGATCTAAAAAATTCTCGAAAACTAGAAGAGAAAATTATTAATTTGCCTAGTGGTATTGATGTCAATTAAAGTTCATAAAATAGGTTTTTTTGGTGATGGGCAATGGGCACTAAATTTTTTAAAAAAAATAAAGAATCATAACAATTTTGAGATAAGCTTTATTTGTTGCAGAAAAAAAGTTGATAAAAAAATCAAATTTTTCGCAAATAAAAATAAAATTACTTTTTTCGCTTTTAAAAACATTAATAGTAATAAAAACATTAAAAAAATTACAAGTTTTAAATGTGATTTTTTAGTATCCCTTTCTTACGATCAAATATTTAAAAATAAAATCCTAAATATTTTTAAAAATAAAATTTTAAATTGTCATGCAGGTGATCTACCCAAATATAGAGGCAGGAATGTTTTAAATTGGGTATTAATTAATGGAGAAAAATCATTCTCGATCACAATCCACATAATTGATAAAAAAATAGATATGGGTAAATTGATTTTAAAAAAAAAATTTATAATTAAAGATAGCCACACTTATAAAGACTTATTAAATATTGCAAATAAGGAGTGTCAAAATGTATTGTTAGCTGGTATTAAGTTGTTTATTAAACAAAAAAATAAATATAAATTTAAAAAAATTTCTGGCAAAGGTGAATATTATAAAAAAAGAAAAAATGGTGATGAAATAATCGATTTTTCAAAAAAAAATATAGAAATACAGAATTTTATTCGTGCCTTGGTTCCACCTGGGCCATACGCTAGATTAAAATTAGATGACAAAATATATAAAGTTAAAAAATCAATTCTAATAAAACAAAAAAAGATTGGTGAAAAATTCTATAAAATTAATCATATTAAACAATGGATAGATTTTGTAAAATTCGACGGAAAAATTCGAATGTATTACATTTAATTTAATGAAAAAAACTCTAATAATTGCTGAGGCTGGAGTTAATCATAATGGCTCTATGGCTATTGCAAAAAAATTAATCAAGGCAGCAAAGTTTGCTGGTGCAGATTACGTTAAATTTCAAAGTTATGTTACAGATGAGCTTTGTACTCAATATGCAAAAAAATCAACTTATCAATACAAAAACACTAGTAACAAGGAAACTATGTATCAGATGCTAAAAAAGTATGAGTTAAAAATAACCGATTTTAAACAACTTAAGGAATTTGCTAAAAAATTAAATATTAAAATAATTTCAACAGCATTCGATTTTTCCAGTGCAAAAGAATTAAACAGTATAGGCATTCCAATTTTTAAAACGGCTTCTTCAGATATTACTAATTTGCCTTTACTTAAATATATTTCAAGCTTTAAAAAACCAATGGTTGTATCAACCGGAAGGGCTTATTTAAAAGAAGTCGAAGAAGCAGTTAAGATAATTAAAAAATATGGAAATAAAGATATTTCAATATTGCATTGTGTGAGCAATTATCCGACTGATTTTAAAGATTTGAATTTAAATGTCATAAAAAAATTAAAAAATAAATTTAAGTGTAAGGTGGGCTTTTCAGATCATACCGATGGAATTCATGGTCCTATAGCAGCAATTTGTTGTGGAGCTACAATAATTGAAAAACATATTACATTAAGTAAAAAAATGAAAGGACCTGACCATTCAAGCTCTATAGAACCATCAGAATTTAAACAAATGATTTCTAATATTAGAGATGTTGAAAAGTCATTTGGAGTTAATATTAAAAAACCGGCAAAATCTGAACTAAAAGGAAGAATTACTTCAATGAAGTCGTTGGTTGCCAGAGTCAATATACCTAAAGGGACTAAATTTAGCGTTGAAAATATTTCAATAAAAAGACCTGGCAGTGGAATTAGACCATCTAATTATTTTAAAATTTTAGGAAAAAAATCTAAGAGAAATTTAAAGTTCGATCAGTTAATTAAAAATGAAGATTTTTAATGAAAAAGAATATTGTAATTACAGGTGGGTCAGGGTTCTTAGGATCAAATTTTATCAAGAAATTTTATAAAAAATTTAATATAATTTATAATTTTGATATTTATGAAAATAAAGATTTATTTAATATTAAAAATGTAAAATTTATTAAAGTTGATATTACAAAAAAAATAAAGCAAAATATTTGTTCAGAAAATATATCATTAGTTGTGCATACAGCAGCAAAACAACCAATTGGGCCTAAACAAAATTTAGAAGATTTTATAAAAGTGAATGTTGATGGTATCAAAAATATTTTGAAATTTACTAAAGAAAATAAAATAAAAAAATTTATAAATTGTTCAAGCTTTAGTGTTTATGGTAAGCCAAAAAAATTACCTGTTTATAAAAAGCAAGAATTAACCCCATCAAATTTTTATGGTTTATCAAAATTGTTAGCTGAAAAAATTTCTCAATTTTATTCAAATAAATACAAAATAAAAAATATTATCTTACGATTTGATGGTTTATATGGTTATGGGCAAAATTTACCTGGATTTATAGATTTTGCAATTAAACAGATTAAACTAAACAAAGATATTGAATTATTCTCAAGAGGCAAACAAGTTAGAGACCAGATTTACATTAATGATGCAATTAAAGTTTTATTTAGTGCTTGTAGCTTTAAAACGGTAAAACTAAATGAAATTTTTAATGTTGGAGGTGGTAATCCAAAGAATAACCTAGTTATTTGTAGTGAAATTAAGAAATCTTTTGTATCAAAATCGAAAATTTTACTTTTGAATAAAAAAAATAGTAATTTTGATTATGATTTTTATATGTCACTAATTGAAACAAAAAAAAAGTTAGGATATAAACCAACCAAATTTCATAATATTTTAAAACAACTTATTACCAAATATGGAGAAGTTTAAAAAAAAATTTACTGTAGCATCACCTTATTTTTCTGATTTAGATATAAAATTTATTCAGTCTAAGATCAAAAGTATTTTAAAAGGAAAATTAAGCACAGGACCATATACCAAGGAATTTGAGAAAAAATTTGCAAATTTTGTTGGTAGCAAATACGCAGTTTTTTTAAATACATGTACAAGCGCATTAGAAATTTCTATACAATCTTTAAAATTAAAAAAAAATGATGAGGTAATTGTACCTGTACAATCATTTATAGCAGACGGGACATGCGTAACAAATGTTAATGCTAAAGTTATATTTGCTGAGGTAGATGAAAATAATTTTTGTATTAATTTAGATGAAATAAAAAGCAAAACCACAAAAAATACCAAGGCAGTAATTTTAGTATATTTTGGTGGATATAGCCCAGAAGATTTAAAACAAATTAAATCATATTGTGTGAAAAAGAACATTAAATTAATCGAAGACTGTGCTCACTCTATTGGTGGATCAGTACACAATCTAAAATTGGGATCCGTGGGTTACAGTGGCTGTTATTCTTTTTTCTCTACTAAAACTATAACAACTGGAGAAGGAGGAATGCTTACAACAAATGACAGGTATCTCTATGATTTTGCTCTATCAATGAGAGAAAGGGGAAGAGATTGGAGAAAAAAAAAAGAATTATACGTCCATGAGGGACGAAATTGCAGAGTTCCAGAAATTAGTGCAATATTAGGATTAAGCCAATTATCAAATTTAAAAAAGTTCATAAAACATAGAAATAAAATAGTAGATATTTATGATAGAGCTTTATTGAATAATCAATATGTAAAAACTTTAAAAAAAAATAAAAATTCTAAATATTCTATTTGGAAGCATGTTTCGATTATAAAAAATCAAAAAATTTCTAGAATTAAATTACAAAAATATTTAATTAAAAACTATAATATTTTTATTAATTGGGCTTACGATCCCCCTCTACATCTTCAACCTTTTTTTATAAAGAAATATAAAATTAAAAAAGGATTTTTAGAGAAAACTGAAAATTTGATGTCAAAACATTTTCATTTACCTTTGCATCCTCTCATTAATGTCAAAGATGCAAAGTTTATTGTTAAATCATTAATAAAATCATTAAAAGAAATTTAAACTTTGAATAAAGTATTAATTCATCAACCCGAATATATTCCATGGGTAAATTTTTTTCTTAGGTTAAAAAAGTGTGATATTCTAGTAATTCTGGATGATGTTCAATTTTCACGAAGAAGTTTTCAGAATAGAAATCTAATTATAAATAATAACAATGAAATTTATTTAACTGTTCCAGTAAAAAAAAATAAATTTAAATCAAAAATTAATGAAATTAAAATTGACTATTCAACAGATTGGATACAGAGTCATCTAAAGTCTTTATATCATTCTTATAAAAAAAGGGAGTATTTTGATATTATTTACGAAGATTTTAAAAAAATATTAAAATATAAATTTGAATATCTTGCAGAACTAAATATCTTTATTCTTAAACATTTAATTAAAAAATTTAATTTAAAATGTAAAATACATCTAAGTTCAAAACTTGACTATAATTCACAAAAGTCTGATTTGATTTTGGAAATATGTAAAAAATTCAAAGCATCTGAATATATTACTGGTGAAGGATCAAAAAACTATTTGAAAGTTCCAGAATTTCAAGAAAATCAAATAATTATAAGTTATGTAAATAATAAAAATAAATTAAAGTTATCAATAATAGATTATTTGTTTAAAGAGGGTTATAATTTAGAAAATCTTTTATAATGAGAAAAATTCTTTTTGTTACCGGAATAAGAAGTGATTATTTCATTCAAAGGCCAATAATTGAAGAAGTTTATAAATCCAAAAAATTAAAGGAGGTACTAATAATAACTGGTGTACATTTAAAAAAAAAATTTGGGTATACTTTTAATGAAATAAAAAAAGACAAATACAATGTAAAGAAAGTAATAAACAATATTAGAATTGGAGATAATCACTATTCCCGTGCTAAAAGTGCTTCCTTATTATTTGATGGGCTGGTAGATTTTTTGAAAAAAAATAAAGTAGATTTAATCGTTTCTCCTTATGATAGAGAAGAATCTATTGCAGCTGCACTTGCTGGAGCATACTTAAACATTCCTGTTGCCCATTTAGGAGCAGGAGATCGAACAAGAGTAAATATCGATGGTGTCATAAGACACAGTGTTAGTAAATTATCAAATTTATTTTTTTGTTTTACAAAAAAAAATGCTGAAAGAATTTTAAAATTAGGAGAGGAAAAATGGAGAGTGTATAATACAGGACATGTTGCTGTAGATAGATATAAAAAAACAAGAAGAATTCCTTTTTGGCAAATAAAAAAAGATTTGAAACTTACCTTTTCAGATAAAAGATTTATTGTACTCATACAACATCCAGTTAGTAATTGGGTAAATAGTAGTAGAAAGCATTTTAAAGAAACTTTAAAGGCCGTAGATAAGATTGAGATTCCTACTATTATTATCAAATCTAACTCAGATCCTGGTTCTAATGCTATGTATGAGGTATATAAAAAATTTAATTTTAAAAAAAATAAAAATATATTTTATTTTGAAAATTTAGAGGAGCAATTATTTGTAAACCTGATGAAAAACGCTTCATTACTAATTGGTAATTCTAGTATGGGCGTTTTAGAGTCTCCTACTTTAAAAATGCCAGTCGTAAATATTGGCTTAAGACAAAAAGACAGAGAAAATGCAGGCAATATTCTATTTGTTGATCACGATTACAAAAAGATTATGTCAGCTATAAATAAATCATTATTCAATTTTAACTATATGAGAAAAATTAAGTCTATCAGCAATCCATACGGGAAAGGTAACACTGCAAAAAAGATTGCTAAAATTTTAGAAAAAGTTGATATTGACAGTCGTTTATTAAATAAAAAAATTATATATTAACAATTTTCAATGCAATCAATTTATATAACTAACAATTACTCAGATAGTTTAAATTTTAAAATTTTAAACAAATATTTGAATAAAAGTTTAATAAAAAAAAAAAATAATACAATTTTAACCTTCTCATCTATGAACAACAACTCATTTTTTTCTAAAGGTGAAAATTTTGTAACTAATTTAGGTTCAATATTTTATAAGAATAAATTCAATTTAGATGCAAATAAATTAATTTTAAAGGAACTAGAAGATGGAAAAAAGATAGAGGATATTTTATTGAGCCAGGATATAAGTGGTCAATTTGCACTGATAGTTAACTTTAAAAATAATTTGTTTTTATGTACTGATAAGCTTGGTTATTTTCCAATTTATATTTATAACAAAAATAATACTATCGCTGTCTCTAATTCTTTTCTTCTGCTTGCTAAGAATAATAAATCAACATTAAATAATATTGGTATTTCTCAATACTTGTCAGAAAATTATAGGTATATTACTTATGCATGCTGCAACGAAAATATTACTAATGAGATCAAATATGCAGAAGCAGGAACAATATATAATTTAAAAGATAATAATTTAGATAAAAAAAAATATTTTAATATAAAAAATCACATCGAGTTTGGAAAATATGATAATTTTGATCAAATTGTTGAAATGGGAACAGAACTATTAAAGCAAAATATTCAAAAACTTTCAAATTTAAATGTAAGGTCAGATATTACGGGTGGAGTAGATACAAGACTTATTGTCGGTCTTTTAAATAAATTAGGTTTAAAATTTAAAGTTGGCACCCAAGTAATTACAGAATATGATGATTTTTCGAATAATGGAAAATATAGCGAATATAACATTATCAAACAAATAACTGATTTATATAATTTAGATCTCAATGTAACTACTGATAAAGATTACAATTTAGATCCAGATCTTATTGACGAGATAACTCTTCTACACAGTAATAAGCAAACCTACAATAGACGAACTGCCTATTTTTATAACTCTTTAAATGATGGTTCAGAAATTCATATATCGGGTATGAGTGGAACGGAACTACTAAGATTATCGTATTATGATTATTTTAAATCAAATAATAAATTAGATTTATCAAAATTTCTACCAATGTTTGTTGAGCAGGTGGATATTATGAATGATAGTCTTATAACAAATAAAGATTATTACGCAAATATAACAAACTTTTACCAAGAAAATTTAAAAGACATTAAATATGAGAAAGCAGAGGATATTTCATCTTATATTGATTATTTCGCATTCTACAGAACACATTTTTGTAGATACTTAAGTTTAGCAAGTAGTTTTACACCTTTTTATACACCTTATGGAGAGTTTAATTTTGCAACTTTCATGTACCAGACTTCATACCAGCAAAAAAAGAAATTTAAAATTCAAAGACAAATTCTTAAAAATCTTGACCCAGATTTAGCAAAAATTAATTCAACCAGAGGAATTCCTTTAACAACGGTTGATTTAACAAATTTTTATCGTTTTAAAAATTTAATCAGCGTTAATGTTCCTCAACAACATTTTTCATTGATTGAAAGAAATAAAATGAGTATTTATAAAAAATTAATTTCATTATCATTTAATAATAAAGGAATATACAAGCTATTTAAAAAAAATATTAAAGATAAAAACAAATCTAGAAAAAATCTGTGGAATCTTTCAAATGATTTTAACATCATAGAAGATCTTGAAAATTATTTGAGTAAAGACTCAAGTATTTTTGAAATTATTGACAAGAAAAAACTTGAAAAAAAAGTAAAACAGGACTGTAACTATAATGTTTTAAATAGAGTTATTAATTTAGAAAAAATAATTGGTCATATAAATTTATAATGAAAAAAATTTTAGTAATTTCACCTCATCCAGATGATGAGACACTTGGTGTTGGTGGTACTTTGTTGAAATTGAAAAATAAAAAATTATTTTGGTTGAATATAACAGATATGAAAGAAGAATTTGGTTATTCAAAAAAACAGATAAAAATAAGACAGATAGAAGTTGAAAAGATTAAAAAATTATACAATTTCGAAAAAAGTATTAATTTATCTCTTTCGGCCAATCAGCTTGATCAGGTTCCAATGGATAGATTAATAAAAAAAATTAAAAAAATTTTTAATACACTAAACCCTGATACTGTTTTTATCCCAAATCCAGAAGACGCTCATTCCGATCATAATATTGTTGCTAAAGCTTCAATAGCTTGCTGCAAAATATTTAGAAATCAAAACATTAGAAAAATTTTTCTATATGAAACTTTATCAGAAACCAACTTTAACCTATTAACAAAAAAATCATTTAAACCTAATTATTATTTTAATATCTCAAAATCTATTAATTCAAAAATAAAAATTTTAAAAATTTATAAATCAGAAATAAAATCTCATCCATTTCCAAGGAGTGCTAAATCTGTAAAAAGTTTGGCAATTTTAAGAGGATCTGAATGTGGTTATAAATATGCTGAAGGATTTAAACTCATATTTGAAAAAGATGAATAAATTTATAATAAGCGAAAATTTAAAAATTAAATATGCTATTAATTTAATGAATAAATTAGGTGAAAGATGTTTATTAGTATGTGATAAAAAAAAATTACTTGGAACATTAAGTACCGGAGATATCAGAAAAAATTTATTAAAAAAAATCGATATACGAAAAGAGGACGTAAAAAAAATTTATAATAAAAAGCCAATTTTCTTAACCCATGAAAATTTTTCTTATGATAGAGCAAAAGAAATTTTCATAAAAAAAAAAAATGAAATTCTACCAATCATAAATGCTAAAAAGCAGGTAATTGATATTATTTTTTCACACGATTTTTTGAAGAGATCAAATAAAAAAACTATTTATAGAAAAGATGTTTCAGCTGTGATAATGGCTGGTGGTTATGGAACAAGACTTGAACCTATTACGCATATTCTACCTAAACCTCTAATACCTATAAATAACATCCCAATAATTGAACGAGTAATGCAAAATTTTTTATTTGAGGGAATAAATCAATTTGTAATAACTGTTCATTATAAAGCAAAATTATTAGAGGCATTTTTTAATGAATTTGCTAAAGAAAAAAAAATTAAAATTAATTTAATTAGAGAAAGTAAACCCCTGGGGACTGCAGGTGGTCTAAAAAAGATAGGTAGACTAAAAAAAGATTTTTTTTTAATCAATTGTGATACTTTAGTAAAATATCCATTTCTGCAGATACTTAAAACACATAAATATGAAAAAAATGCAATTACGATTGTAACTGTTAAAAAAAAATTTCAAGTACCATTTGGAATTTGTGAATCTGATGAAAATAAAAATTTAAAATTAATAGTAGAAAAACCAGTAAATTTCCACAACATTAATATTGGCCTATATGTAATGTCTCCTTTAGTTAAGAAATTTATTCCAAAAAATAAAAAAATTAATATGGATGTTTTAATTAAAAATTTATTAAAAAAAAAAATTAAAATTGGAATTTATAATATTAATGAAAAAAACTGGTCAGATGTTGGAGAATGGAATAGTTATAACCTAGCGAGGAAAAAAATAAATGATGTTGAATAAAGTGTTGATAGTTGGTGCAGGCTCGATTGGAAGAAGACATACAGAAAACTTTGGCAAATATATATCTCATGTTGATATTGTTGATATTAGAGACGATAGAATTGCTGAAGCAGAGTCTAAATTTAAAATAAATAAATCTTTTAAAGATTATAATGAAGCAATAGCAAAAAATAAGTATGATGCAGTTATCATTACTGCCCCACCTCATCTTCATCTTCCTATTGCAAATAAAGCAGTAGAATTTAATAATAATATTTTTATAGAAAAACCTCTTGGTATAGACGTTAAAGGTTGGGATGAAGTATCAAAAATTTGTAGTCGAAAAAAATTAGTCAATTACGTTGCATATTGTCATAGACATATTAATTATACTAATAAATTCAAATCAATAATAGATGATAATAAAATAGGAAAAATTTTTAATATAGTAATTAGATGGGGGTCTTATTTACCTGATTGGCATCCATGGGAAGATTATAGATCATTTTATATGGCAAAAAAAGAACAGGGTGGTGGAGCATTACTTGACGAAAGTCATGGGATAGATTTATTAAGATATATTTTTGGTGAGGTAAAAGAAGTGTTTGCAATCGTAGATAAAATATCAAATTTGGAAATAACAGCAGATGATCATGCATTTTTGACTCTTAGACTTAAAAATAATTCACTTGCTCAAATAAGTTTTGATTTAAATGCGAGATATACATTTTGCAAAATAGAAGCTACCGGTGAAAATGGAACAGCAATATGGGATAGAGTAGATCATAAAATTAAAATTTTTAACTCAATCGAAAAAAATTGGACTGAGGAAAAATTTTCTAAAGATGACTTTTTAAATATGTACCAAAACCAAACTAATCATTATTTGGACTGTCTTAAAAATAAGATTGATCCATTAATTGATATAAAAGATGCTTTAAAAA
>MDTB01139258.1_pt1 | contig 14521 bp, 12 predicted proteins | sample 811161 | NCBI WGS metagenome assembly MDTB01 (sample SAMN05326650, study PRJNA326480) | marine metagenome | isolation source: seawater | place: Mediterranean Sea | collected 2009
CAGCAGCAGGATCAGTTAGATCTGCGGGCATGGCCACCGCTCCAGGTATGGATGCTGCCACTGCTTCGGCAACATCTGCATCAAGATCATTCACCATTACCGTGGCGCCGCTGGCGGCGAGCTTACGCACCGTCGCCTCGCCTATGCCACGACCGCCACCGGTTACTAATGCAAATTTTCCATCCAACGAACCCATAGCGTTCCCCTCAAAACTTAACGAGATTGTTGTATCGATACCCTGATCGAATTTCTGTCCTAGCTTATTGCCTCTATTAACCGAGCTTTGCCTTCGCTTCACGGCGACGCGCATGCAGCACGGGTTCGGTATATCCACTGGGCTGCTCAATGCCCCGGAAGATCAAATCACAAGCCGCTTGGAATGCCACGCTGTCTGAGAAATTCGGTGCCATGTTGCGATACTCCGCATCACCAGCATTCTGGGCATCGACTACTGCAGCCATGCGCTCCAAGGTTTCGCGCACCTGCGCTTCGCTGCATATCCCATGATGCAACCAGTTAGCCATATGCTGGCTGGAGATGCGCAACGTTGCGCGATCTTCCATCAGGCCAACGTCGTTGATATCTGGCACTTTCGAGCAGCCAACGCCCTGATCGATCCAGCGCACGACATAGCCGAGTATCCCCTGAGCATTATTGTCTAGCTCTGCCTGAACCTCCTCCGCAGATAAGTTTTGGCCTTCGAGCAACGGGATTTTCAGAATGTCATCAACACTTGCGGGCACTCGTTCAAGCAGATTGGTTTGTACATCGGCCACACTAACTTGATGGTAGTGCAGCGCGTGCAGGGAAGCGGCAGTGGGCGATGGCACCCATGCGGTATTCGCGCCCGCTTGCGGATGAGCCGACTTAACGTTGAGCATCTCAAGCATTTCGTCAGGCTTGGGCCACATCCCCTTACCAATTTGCGCTTTGCCAGCAAAGCCCGTGGCCAGCCCAACATCAACATTGCTGTCTTCATAGGCCTTGATCCAGGTTTGCGCCTTGATCACTTCCTTTGCCAGCACCGGGCCAGCGTCCATGCTGGTATGAATTTCATCGCCGGTACGGTCAAGAAACCCTGTATTAATAAACACAATTCGATTTTTCGCGCGTTCAACACAGGCCTTCAAATTCACGCTGGTGCGGCGCTCTTCGTCCATTACACCAATCTTCAACGTCAACGGCTCTATGCCCAAAACCTGTTCGATACGCTCAAACAGTGCCACTGCCAAGGCAACCTCGTCCGGGCCGTGCATCTTCGGCTTAACTATATATACACTGCCAGCGCGCGAGTTGCGCAGGCTACCTGCGGGCTTGAGCAAGTCGTGCTTGGCTGCAAGAGCAGTCACAAATCCATCAAGGAAACCTTCAGGCACTTCATTGCCTTGTGCATCCAGCACCGCATCTGTAGTCATCAGGTGCCCCACGTTACGCACCAACATCAGGCTGCGCCCGTGCAAACTCATGACATTGCCTTGGGTGTCGGTGTAATGACGATCTGGGTTGAGACTACGCACCAATTGGCGTCCGCCCTTGTCTACTACCTCTTGCAGATCTGCCTTCATCAAACCCAACCAATTGCCGTACACAACACATTTGTCTTCTGCATCTACCGCAGCAACCGAATCTTCGCAATCTTGAATAGTAGTTAGGGCTGATTCGATAAATACATCTTTCACCCCAGCCGCATGCACGGCTCCAACAGGATCCTTACGGTCGATCAAAATATCCAGATGCAGACCGTTGTGCACTAACAGAATGCTGCTTGGATCGTCTTCGTCGACATAGCCAAGAAACTGTGAGGGATCGGCTAGGGCCGTATTGCCGCCATCTGCTAACACACAGCGTAAGTGGCGAGTACCCGCAGTATCAGCACCAACGCCATAAGCCACTACATCCGCATGAGAACCGGTTGCCAAGGGCACAACGTCGTCTAGCACCTGGGCTACCCGGGCAACCACCAGCTCTCCGCGAGCAGGGTTGTAGCTGGAGCCTTTTTCCCGACCAGGCTCTTCTGCAATGATGTCAGTGCCGTAAAATGCATCGTACAAGCTACCCCAACGTGCATTGGCGGCATTCAGTGCATAACGTGCGTTCATCACGGGAACCACCAGCTGCGGCCCAGCCAGCTGTGCAATTTCCTGGTCTACCTTGCTGACATCAATCACAAACGACTCAGGCTCAGGCAGCAAATACCCAATAGACTGCAGAAAGGCTTTGTATTCCGCCTCGTCTAACGCTTTGCCCTTACGCTGCTGATGCCATTCGGTAACTTGTGCTTGCATCGTGGCGCGCACTTGCAGCAACTCTTTGTTGACAGGCCCTAGTTCGTTAAGACACGACTCAAACCCTGACCAAAATTCCTCTGGGGTGACGTTCGTTCCTGGTATTGCCTGCTCGGCAATAAATTGGTCTAACTGCTCAACAACCTGTAGACCGCCTCTTTGAACTCTTTGTTCTGACATCAGCTGCTCCTAAACCTCGGAAAAACGGTCGCGCAGTATACTGATTCTTGACACTAAAACGGAATCTCGATTTGACTCACATGAAAATCCATCACCTTGGCCGCCGTCTTGCATTCTTCCGCTCGTAAACCTTAAGGTGCTCAGCAATTAGTTAGCCACACATGAGGAGTGATAATGGGCGATCGATTAGCTGGCAAACGCGTGCTGCTTACCCAAGCAGACGATTACATGGGCCCCGCCACCGTTGAGGTGTTTAGCGAGGAAGGCGCCGCCGTCATGCAGGACACCTCAGATCTAACAGTACCCGGCCGCTGCCAACAACTGATCCAAGAGTCAGGCGAGATCGATGTGCTTGTAGCGAATCTTGCATCACCCAACTTCACTGGCATCCGCGTCACTGACTTAGCCGACGAGGATTGGTTTGCCGCGTTCAATATGATGGTTCATCCGCTGCACCAGCTCTGTCAGGCCGTCGTGCCGCAAATGATCGAACGCGGCAGCGGCAAGATCGTCGTCTATGGTAGTGCTGTGGCCAAGAAAGGTATGAAAACTCTTACTGCCTACAGCTCAGCCAGAGCGGCTCAAGTTGGCTACGTGCAGGCCTTAGGGGTCGAGGTCGCCCCACACAACATTCAGATCAATTTGATCGCCCAGAACTATGTGGAAAACCCTGTGTATTACCCTGAGGAACTTCGCCAGCGCGAAGCGTTTCAGAAATCCTTAGCCAGACAGGTACCCTTGGGCAGACTTGCCACAGCTCGAGAAGATGCGTTGTTCGCGCTCTTTTTAGCGTCAAACGAAAGTGATTTTTTTGTCGGCCAGGCAATTCCTTTCAGCGGCGGCTGGACCCAATAAAGCTCGCAGCAGCAAGGCACGCTTGGTGGGCCGCCCGCTTTGATAAAACGCTTTTCGTCAACCAAAAGATGACAGCGCCGAAATAGTTGGGCATGATCGTAATACTGTTTATTTATACAGATTTGCGATCAAAGCTCTAGCGGCTAAAGGCTCGCAACATCATCACAGCGACCAACCAACTGCACCCAAAGGGAACGAATGAGGCAGCGATTGAGCAAGCGCAGCTATCGGCGCAACCGTTCACAGCGAAAAATTCTCAACAGCGCTGAACTGTGCCAGCAGTTCAACGTCTGCCCAGCAGATTTGCCAGGGTTTTTGCGCACGGCAAACATTGCTTTTCATGAAGACGCCGCGGGAGGGTTATGGGCGTCGCTAGACAGCGCAGATCACCAGATCGTCAGCGCCGACTAAATATCCGCCGTTGGGCATTTCCATGCAGGGCAAAAAGGCCGCATAAATGCCGCCGCTCGGGGTTAGACTCTGACCGCTCATGGGGTAGACTCGTGCCGCACCGCCAGCGGCTTATCAGGCTTTGGCACCCTATCGATCCGTTTTCTTGGGAGAAGCAAAACAATGAAATACCTGCACACCATGGTCAGGGTGACGGATATCGACGCCTCTTTGAACTTTTACTGCAATGCCCTTGGCCTGGAAGAACTGCGCCGCTTCGACAGCGAACAAGGCCGCTTTACTCTGGTCTTTCTTGCCGCTCCTGGAGATTCCAGTGCGCAAGTCGAATTAACCCATAACTGGGACCCAGAGCCCTACGATGGCGGCCGCAACTTTGGCCACCTGGCGTATCAGGTCGACGATATTTATGCGACCTGTCAACAGCTTATGGACCACGGCGTGACCATTAACCGGCCGCCCCGAGACGGCCGTATGGCCTTTGTACGTTCACCCGACGGCATTTCTATCGAACTGCTACAGCGTGGCGATGCATTAGCAGCCGAGGCGCCCTGGACTGACCTCGAAAACACCGGTGAATGGTAACTAGAACTAACGACAAGGAAGACGATTATGAAACTGTATAACTCAATGGGGCCTAACCCCCACGTCGTGCGCATGTATGCCGCCGAACTTGGCATCGAATTGCCCATGGAAGATGTAGATCTAATGGCTGGCGAAAATCGTCAGTCTGCCTATCTCGAGAAAAACCCAGCCGGGCAGTTGCCCGCGTTGGCCCTTGACGATGGCTCGATTGTCGCCGAAGTCACTGCCATTTGTGAATATTTAGACGAGATGACGGCAGGCAAAACGCTCATGGGCGACACCGCTGAAGCCAAGGCCGCCACGCGCATGTGGACTCGACGGGTAGACCTGTATATCTGCGAACCAATGGCTAACGGCTTTCGCTATGCAGAGGGCCTTGGCATGTTCAAAGACCGCATGTACACGGCCCCCGAAGCAGCCGATGGCCTCAAAGGTTTGGCGCAAAACCGCCTGGAATGGCTGAACTCGATTATGGCCGACGGCCGTGCCTTTATCGGCGGCGCAGACATCAGTTTGGCTGACGTGCTGCTGTTCTGCATGATCAACTTCTTTTCCGGCGTTGGCCAACCACTCAATGAGGACTTCACTCATGTGGCCGCCTGGTTCGGTCGTATGAAAGAGCGCCCAAGCGCAGCTGCCTAGCTCAGCGTAAACGGTGTAATCACGGCAGTAACCAGATAACTAGCTACTGCCATCCCCAAGCAAACGGCTCTCATATCCATAGGTATCTGAGAAGCACTCTACTTGCTCCGCTCCGCCTACCATTCGTCGCAAAAAAAACCCCTTTAAGCTGCCAGCGCCATATACGAGCACTATTTCACACCCCTTTGAGATAACTCGCAGTAACATCTGGTTTATTAAGCGCTTTTTTACTCTATTCACGCGAGATTCAACGAATGAGATCCACTTATATCTGGGCTATCGGCATTGCTATAACGCTGACCGCCTGGTTACTTACCGGTTCCCTAATGGAAGAACCTGCGCCGTTTGACCCATCGCTGGCTGAACGTCAGGACGACGCGTTAAGGGTTGCCAATGACAAGGTTCCCACTCAAGTGCGAGTGGTGCGGTCTCAAGCAGAAGTGCGCACCCGTTTTCTCACCGTGCGCGGCAAAACTGAAAACAAGCGTACTGTCGCAGTTAAAACCGAGTTAGTAGGTCGTATCGTCAGCCGGCCAATTGAGCGTGGCGATTCGGTGCGTGCTGGGCAGCTGCTCTGCGAGCTTGCAGTAGATGACCGCCAAGCTGCACTGGTTGAGGCTACAGAAATGGTTAACCAAGCCACTATCGAACACCAAGGTGCCCTCAGCTTGCGCGATAAAGGCTACAACTCAGACGCTACCATTGCCGCTTCCAAGGCGCGACTAGCCAGCGCCAATGCCAACCTTTCGCGCCGTCAACTTGCACTGGCGAAAACCCAGATTAGGGCACCATTTTCCGGCTTCATTGAAGACGTTCACTTAGAAGTCGGTGACTTTGCTCAGGTAGGGATGCGTTGTGCCACGCTCATCGACATGGACCCCATGCTTATCGTTGGGCGGGTCTCCGAGCAAAAAGTGCAAGAAATTACCGCTGGCACTCCCTCTACAGCAATCCTATCCGATGGCCGTCAGGTCAACGGCCCGTTGTCCTTCATTGGTCAGCAAGGAGACAGCAACACGCGCACCTACGCCATCGAGCTACAGGTACCAAATGCAACAGGTGACCTGCGCTCGGGCTTAACCACAGAAATTTATATCCCCGTTGAAAAAGTGCTCGCACAAAAAATATCTCCCGCATTGTTTGCGTTGAACGATTCTGGCGGCTACGGCGTTCGCGTAGTCGATAACAATAATATCGTTAACTTTTATACCGTTGATTTGGTCGCTGAAGAAGCTGACGGTGTCTGGGTTACGGGCCTGCCAAACACCAGCAACATTATCACCGTGGGCCAAGAGCTGGTGGTTGCCGGAGAACGCGTCGATCCTATTTTTTCGCAAGATAACTCGCGCACTGTGGAAATCAGTCAATCTAGTGGCCCTTCCACAGTCAGCCCGGCGCCCGGCGCGTAACGCACACCAAGGTCAAACTCCATGCTTGAAGCGATTATCTCTCGATCAAGAACCACTCTACTGTTGATGTTTATGATTATTCTGGCGGGCGGCATCGCCAGAGTGTCTATCCCGGTAGAGGGCGATCCAGAGATCGACGTGCCACTGTTTGTAATCACCGTTATTCACGAGGGGATTTCGCCAGAAGATGCCGAGCGGCTGCTCCTTATCCCTCTAGAGATCGAGCTGCGCCAAGTTGAAGGCGTTGAAGAAATTAACGCCTTTGGCTCGGAAAATGCCGGCACTGTGATCGTAGAGTTCGACGCCGACTATGATCTGGATCAGGCCTTAGTCGATACCCGCGAAGCAGTCGATCGAGCCAAAGCCGAATTCCCGCAAGACGCAGAAGAACCTATTGTTCAAGAGGCATCGACCTCTGACTTCCCGATCATTCAGGTCAGCCTTGTCGGCGATGTGCCTGAGCGCATGTTGTACAACCTAGCTCTCGATCTTCGCGATTTGATCGAAGCCGAAGATGGCATTCTCTCTGCTGACCTAAGCGGTCAACGGGAAGAACTGATGGAAGTAGTAATTAACCCAGAGGATATGGAAACCTATCAACTGGCAGCCGATCAGCTCATCAGCAGCATTAGTCGCAATAATCGACTGATTCCTGCTGGCAGCCTAGACAACGGCGAGGGGCGATTTTCTATCAAGGTACCAAGCCTCATCGAAAATCCGCTCGACGTCCTTGACCTACCTGTAAAAATCGATGGCGACACCGTGGTCACTGTCGGTGATGTAGCCACCGTTAGCCGCACGTTTAAAGACCGAACCGGCTATGCCCGAGTGGATGGTCGAAACAGCATCAACCTCGAGGTGGTAAAGCGCGCCAACTTCAACATCGTCGACGCGATAAACAACACCAAGCGCGTTACCGAAGTATTTAGGCAAAACCTGCCCAGTCGCGTAGAGATTATTTATGCGGTAGACCAGGGGCCTAACGCTCAGGGACAGGTTGAAGAGCTAGAAGGCAATATCGGTACAGCGCTCGCCTTAGTTATGATCATCGTCGTCGCGGCCATGGGCTTGCGCAGTGGCTTGGTAGTTGGCCTGGGCATTCCAACATCTTTTCTGTTCTCTCTGATCTTCATCTATCTAGTTGGTTTCTCGTTCAACTTCATGGTTATGTTCGGCATGTTGCTGGGCTTAGGAATGCTGATCGACGGCGCCATTGTGGTCACTGAGTACGCCGACCGCAAAATGACCGAAGGGGAGAACGCCCGCCGGGCTTATGTGCTGGCGGCGCAGCGAATGTTCTGGCCGGTAACCGCCTCCATCGCCACCACTTTGGCGGCGTTCTTACCGCTTATGTTCTGGCCTGGGGTATCAGGTAAGTTCATGCGCTTTTTACCGATCACGGTATTTACCGTGCTTAGCGGGTCGCTTCTTTACGCTCTGGTATTTGGCCCAGTGATAGGTTCGCTGATCGGCAAGGCAGGAAGCCACGACGAAAAGGCCACCAACACCTTAAAAACTCTCGAGAGTGGCGACCCGCGCCAACTCAAATCTCTTACCGGCGTCTATGCGAGGGTGCTCGACTTCGCCACTCGCTATGGTTTGGTAACCATGCTGGTTACCGTCGCAATTTTGTTTTCCACCTTTTGGGCCTATGGCACCTATGGTGGCGGCATGATTTTCTTCTCTCAGGGCGACAACAAATTCGCCGCAGTCAATGTTCGTGCACGCGGCAACCTGAGCGTGGACGAAAGCTTCGCGCTCGTTCGCGAAGTGGAAGAACGCGTCCTCAAGGTAGAGGGTATTGCCCATGCCGCAACCTACTCAAGACTGCCAGGGCAACCGAATCGAGATGGCGGTGGCGACCGCATAGGCGGCATTTTTCTAGAACTTTACGACCGCGAGCTGCGGCGTGACCCTTCTAGCATGGTGTTAGAGAAGATCCGCGATCTAACAAAAGACATTGTCGGCATCCAAGTCGAGGTGCAGGAAATGGAAATGGGGCCGCCCGTGGGCAAGCCCATCAACATTCAGCTGTCCAGCTTTAGTCGTGACACGCTTGACCCGGCCATTGACAAAATCGTCAACCACATGCAAAACGAAATGGTTGGGCTGCGAGACGTTGAAGACACTCGGGCGTTACCAGGGGTTGAGTTCAAGATCAAAGTTGATCGCGCTCAGGCCGCTATTTACGGAGCCGATGTAACTCAGGTAGGCATTGCGGTCCAGCTCGTCACTAACGGCATTAAGGTCGGCGAGTACCGACCAGAGCGTGCCGACGACGCGGTAGACATTCGTGTGCGCTACCCAGACGAAGATCGTGGCGTGCTGGCCCTCGAAACATTGCAAGTAACTACCGCAAACGGGCTGGTGCCGGTGTCCAATTTCGTGACGCTCGAACCGGTGCCTAATGTGGACACCTTGCAACGGGTTGACGGGATCCCTGTAAAGAAAATCCTTGCTAACGTTGCTCCCGGCGTCCTTGCCGATACCAAGGTCAAAGAACTGGAAAGCTGGATCGATTCGCAAGACTGGCCTTCTGAACTAAACATAGATTTCCGCGGCGCTAACGAGGAGCAAGCAGACTCTGTAGCATTCGTCAGCGTGGCATTTTCTATGTCACTGTTATTGATGTTTGTGTTGCTGGTTACCCAGTTCAACAGCTTCTATCAGAGCGGGCTGATCCTGTTTGCCGTCATCTTATCCACCGCAGGAGTGCTACTTGGCTTGCTGATTACCGGCAATCCATTCAGTGCCATCCTTACCGGTGTGGGCATCGTCGCGTTGGCGGGCATCGTGGTGAACAACAACATTGTTCTCATCGATACCTACAACCAGCTTAGAAAAGAACGCCCGGACGAACACTACGTTGACGTCATTGTGCGCACTGGGGCTCAGCGTCTGCGCCCAGTTCTGCTGACTACGGTCACGACCGTGTTTGGTCTTTTACCCTTGGCCAGCAACGTCAGTATCGATCTCATTGAGCGCACCATCGTGGTAGGCAGTTCGCTGTCCTCATTCTGGGTGCCATTGTCTCAAGCTATCGTTTATGGGCTGACCTTTGCCACGGTGCTTACACTGGTAACCACACCAGCTATGCTCGCCATACCTCACCAATTGAAGAGTCTGATGCGGCGCCTGCGCGGCCACATGCCTTCTGCGCTGCGGCTACGCGAGTCCAGTTAATCGGCTCGAGGCCGGTAAGGTAGCAATTACCTTGCCGGTAGCTGAGCCTCCAGCCATCGGGCGATGTCTGGATAAGCTGCTGGGTCTTGAACCATGAACAAATGCCCACCTTGATAAAGCCGAAGTTCAGCGTTAGGAATGGCCTTGGCCAAGGCGCGCATATTGCGCGGCGGAGCGATGTCATCGAATTCTCCACCGGCCAAATATACCGGCGCCCTTATCTCACCAAGCCGATCAAACGTGTCATGGCCGATTCTCGCGTGCAGTTGTTGCATAGCGCCCTCTACATGTCGGTCCGGTCGTCGCGCCTTGCGTGAACGCTCGAGCAACGCCTCCCACGTATCAGGATGCTCAGCAATCCAGGCATCCGTTCTGCGCGTATCAGAAATCTTCAAGTGCCGACGGATGCGCTCTTCGGCAGGCAGCGCTTCCAGCGTATGCAGCGGAAAAGATGAGCCCCCTTGGCCACCAGGAGAGGTGCAGCTAAGGACCAGGGCCGAGACTTTGTGCGGGTGTCGCAGGGCAAATTCTTGGGCCACCATGCCACCGAACGACACCCCCATAACTTTGGCCTGAGCGATGCCAATGTGATCCATGACCGCCGCTGCGTCATCTGCATAATCGGCCATGGCATATGCCCCCGACGGTTTACCTGAGCGGCCTAGACCGCGCTGATCGTAGGTGAGAATGTCAAAACGCTGACCCAGCAAAGAATCAAAAATGTTCGGACGATTGCGCAGGTCGCCACCGGTGCCGCCGATATAAAACAACAGCTCCCCCTGACCTGCACGTTCGGCGTAAACCTCGATACCGTTTGCAGCAACCATGCCTTGGAAACTCGGTGCTTGGATTTTGCTCTGAACCATACTTACTCTTTATTCCTAATCGCTACTGTCAGCTAGTGCCGCGCGTTCTGCCAGGGCGGTAGCGAAATCGATTACCCGCTGAGCTTCTTCTGCATGTAGATTTTCGATCAAGTTACCATCGAGCACTGCCACGCCAAGTCCTTCCTTCTGCGTTTGTTGCCAGACCGCTAACACGCGGCCAGCCTGTTCAACGTCTGTCTCGCTGAACCCAAAGGCCTGGTTGGCTACTTCAATCTGACCGGGATGAATAAGCGTTTTGCCATCAAACCCCATAGCACGACCCTGCTCGCACGCACTTTGCAGGCTATCGAGATTGCGGAAGTCCAAATGCACGCCGTCGAATATGTCCTTGCCAAAATGGCGCGCCACTACAATGGCATGCTGCAAAGCGTAGTCTAGATTGCTTCGGTCAGGAGTATGTTGGGCGCGCAGCTCCTTCACCAAATCGCTAGTGCCCATCACCAGAGCGCTCACTTGAGCGTCGCCGGCAAACTCTGTTAGCTGCACAATGCCCGTTGGCGTCTCGATCATTATCCAGATAGGCAAGTTGCTGCCGTGGCCAGCCAACAACCCCCTTATCTGCTGAATCTGCTCACTGCTTTGAATCTTGGGGAACAACAAAGCATGGATATCAAGCCCCGCACAGGCTGCCAGATCGTCTTTGCCCCACGGCGTGTCCAAACCATTACAACGAACCACCAATTGGCGATAGCCATAACCCCCCTGCTTGATTGCCGCCACTACTTGATCTCTAGCAGTCGCTTTAGCGGCCACCGCCACTGCGTCTTCTAGATCAAAAATAATGCAATCGCAGGACAAGGTACGGGCTTTGTCCAACGCCCTGGCATTGGCGCCAGGCATGTACAGTAACGACCGTGTTGGCTGCATATCCTCTCCTTACTCCCGCCATACTACTTAGGTTGCGCGGCCAAGAGAATTGCCCAGTGAAAACTCTCAGTGCAAACATCAAGTCAAGCCGTTCCCTTTGCTTATTTTTGCATTAGCATCAGCGCATTAGCGACACGGTCGATTAGTGACACGGTCTATCAGTGACACCGAGGGAGACTCATGCCATGGACAACACTTTCAATCTCGAAGGCGCGGTTATCGCCATTACCGGTGCCTCCTCAGGATTTGGTCATCACTTTGCTGGCGTGTTAGCCGCTAACGGTGCAAAAGTGGTGCTCGGCGCGCGCAGACGAGATAAGTTGACTGCACGGGTAGATGAAATCAACGCCGCTGGCGGCGAAGCCATGGCCGTGCCGCTAGACGTTTGCGATAAACAAAGCATCGGCGCATTCCTTGATACAGCCTATGAACGCTATGGCAAGGTGGACACGGTGATCAACAACGCCGGCGTCGAGGCAGGCGCCAAAACCTATCACACCATTGACGAGGACGATTGGGACTTTGTGCTCGACACCAACCTCAAAGCTTCTTGGATGGTTTCAAAACTGTACACGGATCGTGTGGTCAGCCACGGGCAAGCTGGCGGCAACATCATCATGGTTTCCAGCATCACCGACTCCCGCACCATCAAAGGCCAATTCCCCTACGCAGTGTCCAAGGGCGGTATGACCCGCATGACTGAGGTAATGTCCCTAGAGGCAGCTAAGTACAACATTCGTGTCAACGCCCTCGCGCCAGGATATTTCCTTACCGATGTCAGTCGCATTTTGCTCGAATCGCCTATGGCAGGGGATTTTGTTAAGGGCATCCCCATGCGCCGCACAGGTAACTTTCCAGACTTGGATGGACCGTTGCTGCTGCTAGCCAGCGATGCTTCGCGCTACATGACTGGCTCTGTGCTCGTGGTAGACGGCGGCCACATTTGTGCCTCGCTCTAAACTGCTCCAGCGTAACTGGTTTTATGCGGTTTAAGCCTATGCTGACTGCACAACAGGGCTGACCTTGGGCGTGGGCGGTGGCGCAAAAAAGATCAGCACCCCAGACATTACGTTCAGTCCAGCCACCGTCATAAGTGCCAGGTTATAGTCGCCGTACAGATCTCTATACAGCGCAACTAACACTGGCGCCAAAGCCCCAAGAGCAAGCGCAAACGGCATGGCCGCGCCGCGTATGGCACCGATGAAACGACGACCAAAAAAAGATGTCCAGATCACTTCTTGCATCGGAATCATGCCGCCCCAAGCCAGCCCCAAAATCGCATAACCCCCGTAGATCAGCCAAACCTCTTGAGTCGCTGCTGCATAGACAATGAAGAACAGGGCGATGCCAGCCAAAGAAGCCGATAGCGCCGCCAAAGGCTTAGGTGCAGTGCGGTCGATAAGCTGGCCCCAGAAGGGTTTGGATAGCATGGCAGGAATAGATGCCACGACGAGCGCGAAGGCTGCATCGCCGCGACTGAGACCTTCATCGGCGAGAAAAGGGATAGTCAGCAACAACAACACCACAATATTTATGGAGAAAAAGCCAAACGCCACTACAAGAGCAAAAAATGAGAAGGTGCGAATAGCTTGAGCGCGAGTATACGAACCAGCCAGCTCTAGGCGCGCCCGCTCACCCAAGCCCTCCGCTACATCAGTGGCAGACAGACCATCGGGATGCAGGCCGTAATCCTCGGGGGTTCTGCGCATCGCCAGGGCGACTGGGCAAATCATTAGCATGGTCCATCCCCCAAGCCAAAGCCAAGAGTCGCGCCAGCCAATGCTATCAATCAGCCAGGTGGTCAGGGGAGTCAAAGCGACGCCAGCAAAGGATACGCCCATGGCCGCAATAGCTACCATCAGGCCTCTGCGCTCAACAAACCACTTGGCCAGGGTCACATTCACCACCAAATTGCCAGTCATGGCACAACCCAGGGTGAATAAAATGCCATTTAACAACCACCACTGATACAGGGTGGTTACGTAGGCGTGCAGAATGAGTGTTAAGCCAAGAACGCCAGCACCGATTAGCATGATGCGACGCCCCCCTGCTCGATCAACGTGGACACCAATGTAAATGCCCGAAACCGCCATCACCACCTGACCAATAGTGCGGGCCAAGGTGAACTCTGAACGACTCCAATCCAGCTCTGCGGTCATAGGATCCATAAAGGCGCCCAGCACATAGCTGTATATACCCATGGATACAAATTGGGCGATAAAGGCCGCGGCGACAATATTGTAGCCAAAGAAATAAGAACGCTGGTTGGCCAAGGTCCACTCCAAACTGGGCACGTCGACGTCAAGTCACCGGTGCCCACCTTCGCCATCCGAGCGGATAGCGAAGGCGACAAACAAGACCTTCAAACAGGCCAGAACAGGCTAAAGGAAGCTGCGAGTATTGGCTGTGCTATGCACACAGAGCCTTGATCACATCCTCAACGATAGCGTCGGCTTTTTCGCGCATTTCGGCATCTGTCGCATCCTGAATCGGATGATCGGCAAATACTCGACGAGCATCGGGCATTCCTAAAGCATCTGCTTGGGCCGCAGCCGCCGAAACAAACTCTGATGAAGCAATCGTTACTGCGGGCTTCCCTTGGATCTCAAACCATACCGTGTCATGCAAACTGCACGTAGTACAGGATCCTCAGTCAGCCAACGCTTCGATTACAAAATCAGCATTGGAGCGAATTTCGTTGCGCAATTGATCGGGCGCGGGCTTGGTGAACGTCGGCTTCGCATAGCGCGACACTTCAATCCCAGGAACCCGCTGCATTAATGCTTCTTCCAAGCGATCTAGCAACACATTGCCGCGAGGCTTGGCGATATCCAGCAACGCCACTCGGCCACTCAGGCTTGGCGGACGCGGCGTTATCTGCCGGTGAACCGGCACCCGTTCATCGGTCGGGTCCATTATTGTTGTCATACTTTTCTCCTATGACGTTTGTCGTTTCCTCTCACATCCCATTTGCCATGAGATGTATCCAAAATAGTCAGTAAGTTTAGCGCTGTATTTTCCTCGATACTGGGATCGATCCCATATGTCCTGTTAGCCAGCCATGAAAGACCCCAGAGAATTTACCGGCATCACTGCCTGCAACCACAATATGAATGTCTTCTTCTGTGCGAAACTTTGGCATCAACTGATTCAGCGCTGCATCGCCCATTTCGGCAGCAGCGTCTGGCTTTATACCTACACCTGATACCTCAGATCGGAA
>MDTB01162380.1_pt1 | contig 14520 bp, 21 predicted proteins | sample 811161 | NCBI WGS metagenome assembly MDTB01 (sample SAMN05326650, study PRJNA326480) | marine metagenome | isolation source: seawater | place: Mediterranean Sea | collected 2009
ATAAGGATAGGGGATTTTACATATAATCTGAAATCTACTTGCTTCTCCTTTTAGATCAACACCTTCTGTCATACTAGGAGACAGTAAAACCGTAGGACGTTTTTCATTCATGTGTCTCCACAGAACCTTGTCCCTATTTTCAGAATTATGTGTAAGCAATCGATTGCTTCGCACATTTTGCTTAATATACTTTGCAACCTTGTATGAATGGCAATGAATAATACCTTTTTCGTTTTTATGTTGAGCAAGAATTGCTTTAACAGCTTGAGCTATTTTTGGCAGAGTTCTATCGATGTTCTTCATAGACATCGATCCCATAGGACTATATAGAATCGGCCTGTTTTCAATTGGAAATGGTGAAGGAATTGAAATAAAACTGCAATCGTTTTTATCGATGCCGAGCACTTCACAGAAAGCGTCTTTATTTACAATTGTAGCAGACATCATCAGAATCTTTTTTCCCGACTTAAAAAGATATTCCTCAGTAAACGGTGCAACGTCAATAGGCTTGAACTCAAATCGCTTATCACCTCGTACATCAGTTTCAACAATGTTTAGTATCCAGTTGTCTTTGCTGTACTCTTTAAGGAACCTAGAGACCTTGCATTCGTGTTTATCAATTAACTCAAACCTTTTCGCCAACTGAATAAACTCATTCATTCTTGAACCCAAACTAAACTTTTCAATTTGCTGTTCCATGTGACTTCTGATTCTTATCAGTTCCGGAAGGTAAGAAGATTTGATCCAGTCAACAACTCGCTTCACAGTGGTTAGATTGTCTGGTACTTTTAGCTTTAGTACTTTTGTTGCAAAGTTTTCAGTGACAGCAACTTCTACAAAATTGCTAATCTGGGTTTCTATATTGTGTGCTTCATCTACGACAAGCAGATCCCTTGGTTCGAGCTGTTGAGAATAATTTGTTTCCGCCAAAAAGTAAGCAAAGTTTGTTACACCGAGTGGGCTATCAATAAACTTTCGTTTTGCTTTTTTATAAACACAGCCCCCACCACAACAGGCTCTAAATTTAGGATCTTTTGAAACCTTTAATTCCCTTAAAGCAGATGAACAATCCTTGCCTTTATAGTATTGACAACGAAAGTTAGAAGATGATTTAAGTGAGAGCATTCCATGTGTGGAAAAATCATCAACATATTGCTGCTGAAGAATTTTCTGAGTCGTAATAAAATAGGATTGCTCCGCCATCGTTTTTGCGACGGTAAGCCCAATGGCTGATTTACCAACCCCGGTTCCTGCTTCGACAATAACGAAACGCTTATCTTTGAAAGAGTCTAGGGTAAATTCAATAGCTTCTTTTTGTTCTGGCCTTATGGTTTGATAAGGAAATTGTGGTTGATAATTCATATTTACACCTCCGAATTATTATACTAGACGATGTAAGAATTTTCAATTATTTTTTCTTTGCTTCTTTAGCTTCTTTTTCTGACCAAAAAGCATTCTGAACTGGCACTACTCTTATACCGTTCATCATAGTTGTAATCTGAATAGCGTTTTCTTTTAGATAAATTGATGATATAGTCCCGTAGACAGGAGCTCTCTGAACAGCCGGTATAAGAGCCCAGCAAACGTCACCAATAGAGCATTCATTAATGTCGATCATCTCTTATTCTCTCCAAATTCCAGCCTCTATACTCTTTTATAATACCATCGTGAAGAACAATGTATTTAAAGTCACTTATATTTTCGTGATAAGGTGAACCTCGCACTTCTAAAACTAGGCAAATGCTGTGCCGTATTCCAGATATAACCCAAGCTAAATCACCTTGAACAAGATAACCGGCATAATCCTCTACTATTGCTGACTGAAAAAGCCGATTCAACTGCTCCACATAAAACCCCATATACCCAAAATTTAAGTATACGGGGCTTAGCATTTCCTACCTTAGGTGATTCTTTCACGCTCGGGTGAAAATCTCCCATTCTGGCGGTTTAACACCTGAACGTAGCACTATTTCGCAGATGTGCTCAAGCCGCTCTATATGTTCGTATGCATCCCAAGGATTAGGTCCAATTGCACAGACGCCATGAGCAGCTTGCCCAACTATGTCATAGATGACTCTATTTGAATGTTCTGCTGTCATTGCTCGAAATGTTGCATTAGCTAATTCATCAGAAGTCACAGGCAAAACTGGAACAGAAGGACCAACTCGGGTATATCTAGAAACTTCAGGAAATTCAGAAGCTAAAGTTTGTAAATCCCAGCCAGCGTACATAGCAGCAATGATGTTAGTCGGATGAAGATGAACAACAGCTCTAGTCCTTTTGTGGTACCTCTGTAGTCGACTATGCATAGACAATTCCCCAGACGGTTCTGCATGATTATCTAAAATCTCAAGCCCTGCCGGAATTAGCCTAACTTTAATCATGTGTTCTGGGTGAATAATTGTTTTTCGCCATCCACTAGGGGTAACATACATTACATCTGTTCCTGAACGGCGAAGAGAGATGTTTCCATCCCTCGTTGTGATCCACCCTTTTTCGTAAGCTCGGCGCATAACATCGCCCATTGCTGTTAGCATTTTTTCTCCTCTTTCAATGTTTTAACTATCGATCTAGCTGTAGCCAAATTATAGCAGGGTATAACATTTTCAAAGCTGTCGACGACTTCATATTTACCAAAAAACCTTATCGACTCTCTTATGTATGGTATTTTTTTCATGATAAAACCTCTATTTCCTTGATTTCAAATCCGTTATTTGAAGACACAATAAAAAAATTCCCAGAAGACATCAGCTCAAGTTCTCTTGAGTAGTAGACGCTGTCAGGCCAAACCTTAGTTACAACACCAACGATAGATTCACCACCAAAAAAAACTTCATTTAAATGACCCTCATCAGGATCCTGAAATCTTAATCTAATGTCTTGGGAATGATGGACTCTAACGAGTGACCCTTCCCTTATTTTTCTTTTTTTATGATCTGAATTTTTTCCAGAGGTATGCATACCACTTCTCCGCTATTGACCAAAATTTTTGCTTTTTCTGGCCACTGTAATTCTACTATAACTCCAAGTCCTTGAAACGAATATTTTAAACTAGGAAAGCTAGACTTAGAACCCATATCGTAATCAGGTATAGCTTCAACTAAATCTCCAACTTTGTAGCATCTTGCAACCTTCGGTTTTTGGTGTCTAGGTTTCATTTTATAATTAATCCTCTAAAACAAAGTCCACCATTTTCCTTGCTTCTTTAATTATTTCTTCTACAGTAACTTCAAGGCCTTTCGTCTTGTCTTGTTCCCACCTGAGCGCTGCATTGCGCTCTAGGACTTCTTTGCTCATGCTTAGTAGCTGAAGTTTTAAGGCCACCTTGCTTTGCCTGTCTTCTCCTTGGTCTCCAACTGCTAAAGCTATAGCTGCCTCTAGTTCTTCTTGTTGTTCTGCTTCCATTTTAATCTCCTTTTTTGTTTAGGGGGTGAAATACTTGTAAATAGCCTTCCGGTACAATTAAAAAAATTAATCTCCACCCCATAAATGGCCGGCCTATTTTTTGTTTTGCGAGCTCTGGCACTTCTTCTTCAAAAGCAACGACGATATGATTCCCTCCATCGTCTGATTTTAGGAACACTCTATACTCTTCTCCTATGTCAGCAATACATATTTCGTGTAACACATCTTCAACTTCTGAAAAAGGTGCCTTATTTTCTTTTATCATTATTATACTCTATTCTGTTCGAATGGTTAAGAAGAGATCTGGGTGATTATATCTCTAATAATATCGACTGTTTGAGCTGGGCCTCTTGTTGTGTAGCCGAGTTCTCCTGCTAAGTCATAAGCTTCTTTATCGTTACCATAAGGTCCACATCTATCACCAACAAAGAATATTTGATCATAGTCCTTGAATTGCTTGAATGCGAACGTTTTATCCCACCCTTCAGGATATATGTCAAATGATGTGTCGCCACCTAATTTAATTACTACGTGTCTCAAATCAGAGTTGTCTAGCCCTTGCCTTGCAAGAGTAAGCCAGTTCTGCCTTATGTTATGCCGTGAATCCCACAGACACCATTCTTCTCTATCAGCATCGTTGGCGTTTCTGCCGATAGGGCACCAGTTAACAGTTGAGCCTCTGTAGCTAATAAAATTTCCGGTCATAGGTATATTCCTGTGCACCCGAGTTATTGATGATTGAAGACTAGTCAGTAGCTGCATCATTCTTCGCCAGTCATCTTCCTCTAATTCTGCCCTCATATTGTTTTCGTAGATTTTTTTAAATCCAGATGAATTCATTTTATAGTACTTTGTTCCATTGCAGGGCAAGTAATGAATCGCAAAACAATCGACAGGCGAAATATCAAAAATTATATCGCACTGCTGTCTTACATAATCTAGGTCTGAACCGGTTACAATTCCAACTTCAGCGCCAGCCTGTTGAAGATCCGCCACCGCATCAACTACCTGCCACTGCATCTTTTTTCTTGCTGGTGTCAGTGTTCCATCCATGTCAAACAAAACTATTTTTTTCATTTTTTATCTCCTTAGCCTAACTTAATCATACTTAAAATTACGGGGTTTTACAATTGGGAGGGTATTATATGTCAATTTTAAAAATTGCCAAGTCAACACTTATGCTTGGATTAATGCTGGTTGCAGGGGCAGCTTGCTGTTCTAAGAATGTCACCAAAATACCAAGCATCAAGTATTCAAAACCAGTTTCAGCTGATCAGGCGGTAGTCTATGTTCAGCAGTTTATTCAAGTAGAAGATATGCCAATGCCGATGATGTATACGGGAACAGGATTCGGCATATTACACAAAATGGACACAACCTATGTTATCACGGCCGGCCATTTATGTACAGGGCTAAGTAATCATCCACTAACCGGAGAAGAGCCTCCACCTCATACAGCCAGCTTTGTCCTAAAAGACAGGTGGGGAGTTGACTACAACGCCGACCTGGTTTCTCTTGATGAAGAGATGGATCTATGCTTGTTAAAAACTAAAAACAGGCTCAAGATAACGAAAATTTCGAAACATGAACCTGAGGTCGGAGACAGTATCCACTATAGCGGGTATCCAACTGGGCTATTCTTACCAGGCGGCGGATTAAATTATTTTGATGGAAGATTTTCTGGAACAGGTGACAACAACAATCATCTCTATGGTATACCCGTAACTTCTGGAGCTTCAGGTTCACCAGTGTACAATGACAAGGGCGAGGTCATAGGAATGATATCTGCAGTGATGGTTGAGTTTCACCACATGGCAATTGGTACCGGTAGAGAGAATATTTTAGCCTTTATTAATTCTGTTAAAGAATGAAAAGACGTCCAGGCCTTTTTGCGTAATGCTGACAAGACCTGAACACCTTGTTATCAATTGTTCTTTCTCTAAAAGACTGAGTACCTCTTGCTTAATGGTCTCACAGAGCCTAAGGTGCCTTTCAGAACAGTTACCAGAATATTCGAGCTGCTCAAGAACAATTAATTTCACTCTATGCAGTTTCATTCTCTAATGATACCCAACAATTCTCTTAGTTCTTTTTTAGAGAGCTTTGCTGTATCGATTGGGATGGTGTGTCTACCACCCCAAGTGTAACCCATCTTAATAGTATCTTCGAGCGCTGTTCGAAAATCTTTTTTCGCTTCGCTTTTCATTTGCTCTCCGATACAGTTTTTTAGATACTCCTCAATTTTGAGTCGCGCTTCGAACACTGACATATCTACCTCCTTAGTTATTGGCAGCCGGTGCTTTCATCTTGATTAGGAAATCCCTGTTTGACTTTCTGAACTGAAGTTCGCCGGTAGGCACAATAACCCAACCACGCTTCAGTCGATTAGCACCAGCAGGGTCTGGAGCATAACCATCTGTGAGAACTAGGTAGCCGTCAAACCGGCCTGCATTTTTGTTGGCATGATCTTGCACGCATCGGAAATCTGTACCACCACATCGAGTTCGTTCTAGACGAACAGCTCGACCACGCTTTAAGACTCTTTCAGACTTTTCATCAACACTCGTGTCGAAGTTAAACAAAGTAAACTCAACTCGTTTTGCGAGACCGCCAAGTTCACCAGCGAGAAGCTGAAGATCGCTGTCTGATACCGAACCAGACTGGTCAAGATAAACTGCAATGTTTGCTTTATAGTCGCGGTACTGGCCAGGGTGAATACCAGCATACTTACGATTAATGCGACGAATAGATGAAGCTCTATCAGCTCGACGTGACATACCGCAGAATTGCTTTAGAACAGATTGCCAAGGGATTTCATTGGTAATCATCTCACGAAGCTTTGCTCGCATAGAAGCACCGACAGAACCCCAAGAGTTCTTTGAGTCACAATCTTTAACGGCCTTTTCAAGGGCTTGCTTGATTTGACCATTGAGCTGCTCACGTTGTTCGTCAGTCAACTGATCCCACCCTTCATGAGAGTCCATACCGTCACCCTGAGAACCTGGAACCAAGGTAACTGAGTTACCATCTTGGTCGACAAGGTTTCCGTCTTCATCAATCTTGACGTCGCCATCAGCAAGAGCTTGAGCAAGTGACTTGCCACCCATCTTCTCTCCAGACTCAATAGCATCTTTGACTTCTGGATCTTTCATCAATTCTGCGAAGTACCATTCTGAATGCTTGTTCTTTGGAAAACTAGCAATCTTTTGGCTTACCATTTGATAACGCTCTGCAGCTTTTTCACCCATTTGCTCGAGCTGTTCTGGTGTTAAAGGCTTGAATGCTTTACCAGGAATAAGCCCACCTTCTGGAAGCTCTCTTTCATCAATAAGAGAATTAATAGCAAGATCAGTAGCATAGTTCCAGATAATATGAGGATCGTGTCGACGCTTAGTCGTGTGTTCGAAAACAAGGTGATAACACTCATGCTTAATCAAGCCTTTGACCTCTCGAGCTTCAAGACCAGCGAGAAACTTTGGGTTCCACCAAAACCGGATATATCCGTCTTTAGCCAGAACACCGGCGGTAGGGATTTCTTCGGTTTTAATCTTTTCAATACCTCGAAGAACAGAAGCAAAGAATGGCTCATCCCACATCAGGCGAATGAGGTGAGGTGCCAAGTCAAAAGCATCTGCTTCTGCTTGAGTTACCTTTTTTGCAACTTGTGCATTGTTAGCGGTGGTTTCTGGTTTTGGCATAAAAAACTCCTTTTGGTGTTCAACTGACATATATAATGTATCTTAAATCAGCGACATTTTTAGAAATTCTGGAAATAACTTTTAAATAATTGTGGGGGCACAAGGCCCCCTGGCGAAAGATTACTTGTCGAGGTTTCGAGAAGCTTGGACAGCCTTGACAATGTCTTGGCCGAGAAGCTTATGCATCTTTTGAATGTTAGCAATGTTGCCACTTGCGGAAACCTTGTTCCAAAGAACGACCATCATCTCACCTGAGATAGCTCGAGCGAATGCGTCGACATTGCGGCACTGCTTAAGAGTCCAATCGTTGTCTGCTGCATGCGCACCAAGCTTGTCGATAACTCCGTTCAACTGTGAGTTAGAAACCTTTTCGATTTGAGCAGCCTTAAGCTTTCCTGAAAGAACATCTTCGGCAGTAACCTGAGTTTCATACTCTTTGATAAACGCTGTACAAGCGATAGCAGCTTCGGTACCGACCATTCCAAGAAGAAGGGCGTACATACCTTCAGGAGCAGCTTTTCCAGCACAGTCAGCAGGAGCCATGTTCATGTGAACCAAAGCTTCGTTGGCTCGGTGCCAAGATGCAGGGTTAGGGCAGACAGTACCAGGCTCTACAGAACCAGGGTCAACTCGAAGGTGAGCAGGATTTTGACGGATGAAGTCAATAAGAACTTCGTCAATATCGTTATCGGTAGCCCAGACAATCCAATCATTTACTGATGGGTCAACGTCAGCAACCCAAAAACGACGCAGAAGAGCAGGGTCCATTTCGTTTACATCGTACTCAGAACCGTGGTTCACAGCGGCGATTACGCGCGTTTCAGGATGAAGGCGATATGGGACACCATTCTTATCATTACCAAGCTCACGGTCAAGGACAAGCTGAAAGAAAGATTGTTGGACGCCAGGCAAAGAACGGTTAAGCTCGTCAAGCATAAGAACGACTGGCTCATTACAAGCACGGATGAACCAAGCTGGCATACAGAAAGTCATAACGCCAGACTCCTTCATACCCTCGATGTCAGGATAACCACCAACATCACCTTCTGACATAGTAGAGCCACGGACGTCGATAAAAGGAAGGCCGTGAACATCAGCGATTTGGCGGGCAAGATGAGACTTACCAACACCAGTTGGACCGCGCATAAGAACGGCAATGTGGGATGGAAGAGAGGGGGCTACGATTTTGAAAGTTGCGATATCCATTTTTACTCCATGGAAAGTGGTTGGTTTTCAAAGTAAGATTGTTTTATTTTTTTTGATTCATCTTACATATATAATGTAACTTATTGATAGGGCTTTTTAAGTTTTTCTGGAAAAAGATTAGCATTTAATTTAAAAGTTTCTGAGTGCACCGGCTCTAACAGTAATTAATCCTGCTGGACCAGTAATATCAATCCAGTAATTTTCTTCGATTGACCGATGAGACTCAGAGTTAGAGACGCCGATAACAATATAAGCTTCCTCAGGAGCTGCCCCATACCTATAAGCATCGCGTCGGCCAATCTTTACAAGTTGGCCAGGTGAAAAGTTATACGTTACTTTTTTCTTTGAGCGCTGTGGCCGAACTTCTTTTTTGACTGCACGTTTTGTTACTCGCCGAGTTTTACCCCGGGAAAGAATTTCTTGAGCTGTTTCAGCTGTCTCGGTATCTTCAGACTTGGCCTGTTCAGCTAGCTGTCTTTTTGCTTTTCTTAAAAGTGATCGATTAATTCTTGACATAGAAAAACTCCTTTGGTGATCTTGTTACATATATAATGTAACTTATTTAGATTGCTTCCTTAAGGTTTTCTGGAATTAAATCCATTCGAAATCTGAGTCTTCGTCATTATCGATCTTTGGGGATTCTTCCGATGTTATTTCAGGAGCCGGAACCTTAATGTCACTCGTCTGTTTGCTAGGACTTCTTTTAGGCACTGGTGTAGAATAGAATACCCTTTCCAAAGGAGCTCCGGTAATAAACGATCTAAATTGATTATTTAGTTCTTCACAGACCTGCTCATGAGAAGTAACAGGTTCACCCATCCAGTCTAAACACTTGATCCAACCTTTGTCGTTGTGCCAATGTGAAGCTTCTGCAGAAATAGCCGGGCCGTGTGTATTCATAGCCTCTGTAAAGGCTGCCATGTCAGCTTCAGAAAGCTCACCATCAGCAAACATAAAAGACTGGTCGCTTTTTTGATATCTAATTCTATAGCGTCCGGACTTTGAAGTTTTTTGCTCAGTACCCTTTTCAAACTTGTATGCCCAGACCTCTTCAATCATTAGATTGTTCATGTCGTATTGCGTAACATTTGTAAATAGTTTTAGACGTTTGAAAGTTGCCATTCTGCCTCCTAGCCAACTTATCAATTATAGACAGTCTAAGCCTGTTTTTACAACAGGTTATCTAAAAAATAATTTCTTACGTAGGACCTCAGTACGGATTCGTTCATAATCTTAGATTTAATAGCATCAACCTGCTGCCGAGAATAATGGTCAGCCTGCGTTTCATCGGGAAAAACCTGTGCTGGCACCGAGTATTGAGGATGACTTTTGCAATTTATCTTAACTTCCCAACGCTGCTCTCTTTTATCATCACCTACGATCGGACGTGTCTGAACGTCTATGTTGTCGTCATAGTCGTATGGTATTGGATCGGTATCCGCTGTGTGATAATTTCTGCCTATCTCTTCTTTTATTTTCATTTTTCTAATCTCACGCCGGTCCAAACACCTAACATTGCTTGGCGAACCATGCCATCGGTCAAAGTATGTGGTATTTCCCACTTTAGCGGCATTTCCTCTTTTGGTTTATTTATTGTCATCTGAGGGATTTGCTGGCTGTTGGGGACCTGCATTATGGGTGAACAGTTTGTTAGGCCGCAATTTTGCTGTGGCAGTGGCTGTTGTAGGGGTTGTGCTGGTATGCCCTGTGAAATGTTTATCTCTTGCTGTTTTATCCACCTAATTATTTTATTGTCCGTTCTAGTCGAACTAGTTACGACCTGTGCATCGGAATCATAGAGGGTAGCTTTCACAACTAGTTGATTGTCGTCAACATGAACTATCGTCTGCAAAAAATAGTGGTCGTTTCGAAAAGAGCATTCAAGCGGAGTGCGATCATAACTGCAGTCTTCCCAAACAAATTTTATTGTATCAGAATTATAAAGCATCATTCTTCTTTCACCCATTGTTACAGGCTGCCAACTGTTTACCCCAGCTGGAACTTTTGCATGTCTCCAAAAAGTACCACTATAGGTGAATGCAGCATCTGCGTCTATAACTGCTTCTACCTGCGTTTCCTGAGTTCTATCAATTACTTGTATTGGTGCAACATACACCTGAATGTCTTGATAAGCTTCCACTACGATTGTTCCACTCTCGGTTACCACATCGGGTTCTTGAGCGAAAAGTAAACTACAAAACAGAAACCACATCTTTACCTCCCTGCTTATTTATAAGTATGAGGTAAATAAAAAGAGAGGTGAGCTCCAACCACAAAACTCACCTCTCAAGGTCAACAAGACTACAATGACTTATATTAATCTACGCTAATTTGTCTCGCCGTGTGTCGTTCATTCTGTACAGGGACATCAACGTAAAGAATACCTGCTTCGTATCTAGCAGTGATGCCATCGTACTTGACGTTCTCTGGAAGATTCCAGCTACGAGTAAACTCCTGAAAAGTGTACTCGCGGCTAACCATATTCTTGTCATAGTCAGCTCCGTCCTCTGTGTTGACCTTTACGGACAAGACATTATTATCAACAGACAAAATGAACTCGTCACGTGTAAAACCAGGAGCAGCCAATTCAATGCTGTAACCATACTCGTTCTTGATTACATTTGCGCGAGGGACAGTCATTTGACTGGTTTTGCTATTCTGGTTAAAAAAGGTATCAGTAAATAGATTTTCAAAATTTGAAATCGTTGGAAAAAAATTGTCGTTAAAATTTCTCTTAACTAAAAACATTCAAAATACTCCTAAAAATGATTTACCAATATTAGCATTGGTAAGTAAATAATAAACACGGTTTCTTGAGTGTACAAAACTTTTATTTATTTTTTTAAACTTTTTTCTTTTAATGTTTCTTTCAGCCCAATCAAGCCAAGCACTTAAAACAACTTCTTTTTCTTTCAAGGTTATCAGGTTTTTAGAAACGTATCCATCAAGAAAATCTACAAAATTATTTTCAAGCTGTTCAATAGAATTTGAATTTTGTAAGTAACCTCTGATGTGCGCAGGAATTTCTTCAGGCTGGAGAAGGTACTTTGCAGAGCCAGAAGTAACGTCTTCTGGGGAAGCTGAGAATGTCCAGTAATCATCGCCCCGCCCATAGGCTCCTCCGTATTGCCCAACAGCCGGTCCTTGACTGACGTGTTCTAGTTCATGTCGAACCGAATTTGCTATTTCATTTCTTAGCGATCCAAACATTTGTTCTGGGAAATTTGGAATTGTTTCTATCACTATGTGAATACCAAAGTTAGACATTCCTGTCGTCGATTTGTCAGAGGCCGAAACATTAAATGCAAAGCTTTTATTAGCCCTTGAAGCATTTTTATAAATCTCTACAGTCACGGCTAGTTGGTCACCGTATTCTTCGTCATAAAAATCTTTGTCAATAGTTTCTGGGTCAATTGCTAAAGGAAATGATCCTGGATAAAACTCGTATATATCAGAGCCAGTTACATCCGGATCGATTATTAATTCATCTTCGTCCAACACTCTGACAGACTCCGGGATCGGACCCTTAAATATCTGCATTACTGTTCTTGTAATTGAGTTCGAGAAAGCTTGTAATCTCTTGTCTTGTGTTTTCTTTTCAAGCAGCAATCTAATGTACCCTCTGACCATTGATTCAATTACCTGCTGTTTTCCGCTTGGCAAAATACAAATAGCATTGTACGCTACATCAGGCTTTTTTGGAAATGCATCGTTATAAGCTTCGACAATATCCCTTAGCATCGTAATGTTTTTACGACAGTCTTCGTATACGTAGACGCTTGTGTAGTTATTTAATTCTAATTGCTTGGTTAACCAAGTAGCTTTGCCCTCAGAGCCAGCCGTAGCTACCACCTCTGGAACAGATACTCCCATTGAGTGAAGGAACTGTTCGACCGGTCTCGCAACAGATCTTGCGGTTACGATATACACGTTTCCAACCCCGTGTTCGGTTATAGCGTTTTCAAGTTCATCTACCGTATCATCAATTAGGGTACCCGAAGCTTCAGTAAATTCAGTGAAATCAAGTTCATCACCTGGCTCCGGCCTATAGCTAGCAAATTGACGGCTGTCCAATCGATCTACAGCGCCATTTTTTTTTATTACCCTAACGTGGCTATTCGTATTAGCAATCGTGTCGTCAAAGTCAAATATATAAAGACTACTCATAGTGAGTAATTATAAGCACAAAGCTTTAATATTTACAAATAGCTAATTTCTTGGCTTGCCATTTGCAATTTCACGGCCTTTATCAGTCGAGATAGGTTTAAGGTGTTCGGTCGACACATCGGGTAATAGATCGACCTTAAGCATCTGCTCCTTTGCAAGGATGACAGATTTAGCGTCATGGTTTTTCCATACATTGGAAAACAACCTGTCTATTTCCGAAAGTCGTGTAGACAACCAATACTGCGCTGTAAGGACATTGCTTCTGTTGCCATCCCTTATTTCATTTTGTACTCGACACGCAACAAGGCCGCAAACCGCTAGCTCAGTTCCAACATCGACAAGTCTAGCAAGCGTTAATTGTTTCATTTCTAGCTTAGGTCCCTGAATAACCATTTGTGCGAAGAGCGTTCTTGCCAAACGCTTGGATCTAGAATCGATTTTTCGTAGAAAGGGAGCAAGAGATTTATCAAAGCCGCTGAATGATCTAGTAAAGCTTGGCACAAAAAGTTTTGGCAGCCAGCGTGAATAAATCCATGCGCACTTTGCGACCGTCTTTAGTTTTGTCCAAATACTTGCTCTGCCAAACAAAGCACCAGCGTTTGACAAGTGCCAGTCCAAAGCTTCTCGAGCAAGGAACAAATGCATAATGTCGGTTGTGCCTTCCACGATTCTGTTAATTCTTGAATCCCTTAACATTCTTTCAATTGGAATGTCGTTTTCTCCACGAGCTCTCAGGGAAGGGGATGTTTCATATCCACGCCCTCCGCGGAGTTGTAAAGCCGTGTCCATAGTATCCCAAAGTAGTTCGGTATTGAACATCTTTGCAGCGGCTGCTTCCATTCTCATATCTTGTCTTCCTTCGTCAGATAGGTAGGCGCAGTAGTCGGAGAACGCTGACATTGCATAACCAGCAGAATGTATCTGTGCAATCTTTTCTGAACCGGGTTCGTGAGCACCGATGTTACGACCCCACTGTTCTCGGGTCTTACCCCATCTAGAGCAGAATTCTGAAACATATTGTATGTTGTCTGCAGCTATTGCTGGAATAGAAAGCCTTCCATCGTTTAGAGTTGACAGCGCAAGCTTGAGTCCGTTACCCTGGCCACCAATAAGGTTTTCAGCGGGGATGCGACAGTTGGTAAACCTAATAAGCCCATTCTCGACAGCCCTGATTCCCATGAACTTGCAACGATGAATGACGTCGACCCCTGGAGTATCTGTCTCAACGATAAAAGCAGAAATTTCATTTATAGTCTTTCCAGTTTTGGTTGTCCTAGTGCCGCTTTTTGCCATAACGACAATAACGTCAGCAACAACTCCGTTGGTGCACCATAGCTTTTCGCCATTGATTACCCATTCGTCACCATCTAGGTATGCCTCAGTGGCCATATTTGCTGGATCTGATCCAACGTTCGGCTCAGTAAGTGCAAAAGCAGAAACCCAGCCCTCGGCAAACTTTGGTAACCATTTTTCTTTTTGTGATTCTGTACCGGCCAACTTGATCGGCTGTGGTACACCGATGGACTGATGTGCAGACAAAGTTGCAGCCACTGAGCCGCAATACCTGGATACAAGACTAAGTATTCTCATGTAATTCGTTTGAGACAAACCTAGGCCGCCGTACTTTTGTGGGATCTTGATTGCAAACAAATTTAAATCTTTTAAACCGCTCCATACTTTTCCAGGTATGGATTCTGTTCTATCGATTTCATCTCCGTCTAAATGTTCATCAGCCCAAGCTTTTATTCTTTCCAGCACTTCGTCGCCCACAAGCTTGTCAGCAGGATCCTGCTCAGGAAAACCCATTCCATTTCTGTCTGGTATGGCCACGTCGAAATCACCAAGAAAAATTGATGCCATGTAGCTCTTTGATTTCCAGCTGGTTTCTCTGCTTTCTTCAGCAACGTTAATTGATGCGTCTTCTTCAGCGTTTCTATTTTTGTTCTCTATTGCCACTTATCGTCTCCTTTTAAGTAAGTGCTATAATGCTGCGATATTTTCAGAATTATTATACCGTTAATTGCGCTAGTGATAAAAAGAATAA
>MDTB01205176.1_pt1 | contig 14519 bp, 8 predicted proteins | sample 811161 | NCBI WGS metagenome assembly MDTB01 (sample SAMN05326650, study PRJNA326480) | marine metagenome | isolation source: seawater | place: Mediterranean Sea | collected 2009
AAGAGAAAGTATTCATTATGCTATCGAAGGTCCTAGTAGAATAGAGTTTATTTCAAGATATCCAGTTATAAAAAAGAAGAAGAAAAGTCATTCATTTCAATACTCTATTGTTTTAGATGGCAAAGATACTGTCACTGTTAAACATCGCTACAAAGTGCAAAGATCGATCAGGTCCGTGCAGCATCCTAAGCATAGTTATACATATTCAGGTAATTATTTTATAAATCTAGACAAAGGGTCACATACTATTGAGCTTTTACCAGATGAAGATCAAAAATATCCTGTTCTAATTCGTCTTATTACCATAGAGTTTGAATCCCTTGGAAAGAGTAAAAAGATCTTAATGCCCATGGTTCATAAGAGCGCAGTCCAATTGGAGACCGATGGAAAAATAATTAACTATTTTGAATGCAGTCCTGAACTTCCCTTGCAAATTGAAGCAAAAGGTAAAAAGACAATGCGCATTATGACCCGTCTTCAGTTTTCTGAGCAAATGGGACAGGAAGAAGCATATCGTTTAAGAGTAAGTGAAGGGAATAAGATCATTGGAACTTATTATTTTAGTACAGAAAGGTCCTCCGCATCACAGATCAAAGGAAGAATGGATAAAGTCCCCGGAAAGTGGAGGTCTTGTGAGTTCAATGTTCCCAGGGGAAAACACCGGTACGACCTAGAAGTTTTAGATAGGGATAAAGTAGTCCTCACCCGTTTTATACTTTACTAATGAATACATATATTAAAATATCATTTACTATCCTCATTCTTTCAAAAATATGGGGCAGTACACCTATTGAATACACCTTAGCGGTCACTGGTGGCTATGATGATAATGTTTTACGGTTTTCACAAAATGAGATCAATGAGGCTGTGCAAGATATCGGTATTATGGGTGGCTCATCTACCTTTGATAGCTTTATAACAAGATTTAGCCTATATGGGACAAAATCATTCATATACTCAAGATCTCATAGTATTGATATTAAAGTGCTTTATTCATCTTCTAATTATAGGAACACACCTGAAAAGAAATATTGGTCTGGTGGGTTTGATGTCTTATACAAATGGGGTTCTTATAAAAATATCAAATATTCACTCCGGCATTTAGACCAGTTTTACCTTAGACACTACGTCAACAAAGATATAAGTAATGAACAGCTGGAACCTTGTCTTTTTACAGATAGAAATCAAAGTCTCTTGCTGTCTCAACGCATATCTAAGCATTCATGGATTAATGTTGGTGCTGGATATTTACAAAGATATTATGCAAAACCATTTATTGAGTTTGACTTGGATATATTCTATTACAAAGCCAAACTGAATTATAAGATCAAAAAGACCGGTACTATTTCACTTCAATTAAATTACGGACGTGCGGTCAACGAATCACATTTTCTACCTGAAAGACCCAGTAGTTTTAATCGTTCATATGAGACTGTAGAGTGGTATGCTCCAATTAAGGTAAATAAACAGGTTCCTTTCTTTAGAGAGATAGGATTATCAACTCGTTTCGAGAAAAGAGTATATGATGCCGAAGACCCTAACGATCCTTTACATGCAGGCAGAAGTCATTTAGACTCTAAATACGATATTTGGTTTAAAAAGAATATAACTGAAATCGTTGATCTCACCTTATCAGCAAGATATAGAACACGTCAAACTGACTCTGAATATGACTGGGTAAAAGATCTTAAGAGTTTTGAACAAATTCAATTTTGGTTAACGCTTAAATGGGATATGATCTATGATAATTATTAAAAAAAATATTCTCTCTCTTTTCATTATAATTTCATTATTTGGTTGCATGGACCCCAGTAGTGAGGACCTTTGGTCTATATCGATTGATGCAACATTGCAAACAATTGGATTTGCAAGAGATGTTGACATTGATGGTAATTCTGCAATTATTGCAGCTGGTCAGTCTGGAATTCAGATATGGGATCTACCAACCCTATCAATGTCTAGCGGATTTACTGGGTATGAGGAAGGTGGTACATTTCTTGAATTCAGTGATGTATCTCTTGTTGGTGTAGATACTGAAAACAATCTCATATTTGCCTCTGAAGCAAATGATGATGTGAAGATATTTCACCATGATACCAATAATGAACTCGCATATAGAAATACAATAATGAGTGCAAGAACAAAGGATTTTGTATCCTTTTATACAATGCCAGGACAGTTTGTTATGTATACGGCAGATAATGATGATGGTATGAAATGGCATTATTATAACCTTGATACTACAAGCTCATTTGGTATTGAATTCATTGAATGGACACCGTTCGGGGGTTCTGAGATCTATACACCTGGGAAACCTATGGGAATTGACTCAGATGGCTCTAGCTATATTGCAATGGCTGTAGACCAGCTTGGAGTTGAACTTTTTTCCATTGATTCAGTCGGGTCCGTTCCAGAATTAGTTGGTAGGATAGACACCGAAGGTAATGCTGAAAAGGTGACTATGGTGACAGAAGGGGTGTATGTTGCCTGTGATGATGCAGGTGCTGCATTCATTCCAATTGAAAGTTTTTCATCAGATAATATGACTTACCGTTTCGCCGAAGATCTTACAGTAGACCATATAGCAATTAATGGAAATATTGCCTCTCTTACATTAGGCTCGAAAGGCATTGCTCTCTATGATGTGTCGGATCCGACGAGTCCATTAGAGAAAGGGATATTTCCAGTTGGATACAGTTATAGATCGGTATTCTGGGAAGATAAGATATTGGTCTGTACTCGTGAAGGATTACGGGTCATTACCATTGAGCAGTAATAAATTAAATTAAATATTGAGGAAGGTATAAAATGAAAAAGGTGGTGATTGGTGCCAGCATAATATCATTTATATTAGCGACTGGTTTTGATACAGAAGATGGCGCTGCAATTAGACAGGGTGTACATATCGAATGGTATCGAACAGTTTCTCCAGGTAATAGTGGAGAAGCTATTTTTGTATGGTCTGATACCAGGTATGGTATGAGAAACATATTTGCCCATAAGATCAATCAAGACGGTGAACTTCTTTGGGGTGAATTAGGAGCCATCGTTACAGACCTTCCAGGCAGGCAAGAAGATCCTGTATCTATTACTGACGGAAATGGAGGTGTCTTTGTAGCTTGGGTTGATTATCGTTTCGATGAGCAAGGGGATATATTTTTTCAGCATCTTGACAATAATGGTGACATCTTACTTGATTCAAACGGTGTTGCTCTAGCTCAAGTAGAAGGTAAGCAAATAACCATTAATATGTGTACCGACAGCCTGGGTGGTGTTTTTGTTACTTGGCAAGATAAGCGAGGAGGTGTAGACGACGATATCTATGGCACGCACATATCATCTGAACACGATATCGTTTCACCAGGGACTGGAGTGGCTATTGTCACGGAAGGGGGAAACCAAAACGCAAAAACCATTGAGTATGCGGGCAATTCGGAGGCATTTATTGCTTGGGCGGACTTTAGAGAAGGAGCCAATGCTGATATTTATGGTCAGCGTCTGAATGCTTCAATGGAAGCTATATTTCAAGAGAATGGAATACCTATCGCTTCTACTGAAGAGCAAGAGCTTAAACCACGTGCTACTTTTGTGGAAAATACAACTTCTTTTATTGCCTGGAAGAAAGGTGATGAGGATTCACGGGTTTTTTACCAATTCATTGATGAAAACGGAACGGTATTCAGTGACGATAGAACTATATCAGACAACCAAGCTCTTCAAACTGCTCCAAGAGTAAAAAGAAGTGCAACAGGTGAAGTCTTTGTTAACTGGAAAGATCTAAGAGATGATCCAATAGATGGAGATCAATATTTTCAAAAAATCAATACAAATGGTGATAAGCAGTGGGGTGATGGAATACGTCTGGACCCTGTTGATGATGTGGATTTCAGCGCACGATTTTCAGCAGATTCCAATGGAGACCTGAACATTCTCTGGGAGAGGGGAACATTTCCTGATGTGGATATATTTTATCAAAATATTACTTCTGATGGGAACTATAGCATTGAGCAACCTTTAGCAATATCTGATGCATCAGGCTATCAATTTGCACCTATTCTTGTAGGGAAAATTGAAAATGGTCTTTTCGCTATCTATGGAGATCAAGGTTCTGGAAGTATCGATCTTAAGGTGCAGAAGGTATCTTCAAACTTCTCAGCAGAATGGGAAAATAATGGCCTTACTGCTATGCTGGGTCTAGATGGTGATGTTAATTATACACATTCATTTCCAATATCTGAAGACGACCTATATCTGGTTTGGGAGGATAACAGATCTTCAAAAAAAATATATGGTTCTCGTCTCACATCTCTTGAAATTCAAGATGAAAATGGTAGGCAATTAACCTTTGGGGATAATTCTTCTTCAGAAACAGATTTCTCAATACCTAACCTGTTAAATGCATCAAGTGGAATATATACTGCAACATTTGATGGAACTTCCTCGCCAAAATTCATAAGGGTCAATAAACTAGACGAAGGGTTAAACAATGTCTGGGATGAAAGTGGAGTAGCCCTAGATGCAGTGTTTGATATGCGTAATGCGCTTTTAGTTGAGACCTCAGATGGTGTAGGGTGCTTCTGGTCAGAGAGTAGAGGGTTTAATTATGATGTATACTATCAGAAACTAGATACTGAAGGTAATATAACACTACCCAGTGAAGGTGTAGAGCTGGTGGATTCAAATGGAGATGATTACATATTGTCCGTGATTCCTACTCCAGATGATAAATTTATGATATTCTGGATGGAAGATGCTTGGCCAGCAGCATCTCTTAAGTATTCAAAGATGGATGAAGAAGGAAATATAGAGATCGGATGGAATCCAAATGGTAATAGTTTGAGTAATGCTTCTTCTGATTCCAGGCACTTACAGGTCAAGGTAGTAGATGATCAGAGTGGTATGGTTGCTGTTTGGATCCAAAATGGTAATTTTTCAGATATATATGCTCAATCTATTGATTGGGATGGTAATGAAGCATGGCAACCAGGTGGAATACCTGTTATTGAGGCAGATAATGATCAGGTCAATGTTTCATTTGAGTTTAATGAATCTGGAACCCACGCTTTCTTAGTATGGCAAGATTATCGAAATGGATCGGATTTTGAGATATATGGCGAAGTTCTTAATCTTGCAAACGGAACATTGCAGCAGGATGAGATACAATTTTCTGTTGATACCACAGATCAATATAACCCTCGCCTGGCCTCATTACAGGATAATGAGTTTCTAGTAATTTGGGAGGATGAAAGAGGCTATTATAATGATGATCCTTTGCTGATCAATGGAGTAGATCTCTATGCGAGTGGATATGTTATTGGACAAGGAATGACAACCGCAATGAACGGTATTCCAATATGTATAGCATATCATAAACAACAAAATGTGAATATAACACATCTTTCTGGGGAAGAATATTTTCTGGATTGGATCGATTTTAGAAGCTCGGGTAAAGAGGACCTTGCAAATTATTATGGTAGGACACTTTTAAAAGCGAATATCCTTTCTACAGGAAATTCTTGTGATAACTGCCAGACACCAAATGAGTTTCTATTGAAAAGTGCTTACCCGAATCCTTTTAACGGGAAATTGAATTTTGATTTTGAAATGCCCAGTGAGCAAGCAGTTCAGTTTCAAATTTACGATCTGAGGGGCAATGTTATATATGATAGGTTGATACTTCCTGGAAATGCGGGTGCATATCGTGTCAGTTGGGATGCAAGAGATCTCAATGGCCAAAATGTATCTAGCGGTATATATTTATATAAGTTTAAGTCAAGTGGCACAATAGTTAAAGGTAAGGTGACATACCTAAAGTAGAAAATGAAGTATATTCTGCCAATAATGCTTTTTCTGCCGCTGTATGCTCAGTCATTAGATGGTCGGTACCATACTACGGAAGAGATCTATAGTTATCTTGATTCATTGGATCAATTAGAAGAGCTTGAAGGTTGGTTTCATTTAGATACCATCGGGTTCTCAACTCAAGAGAATATTCCTATTTTGGCAGTGCGTATATCCGATAATGCACATGTAAAAGAGGATGAGCCTAGAGTATTATTCGTGGGGCAGGTACATGCAGAGGAGATTTTAGGAGTCGAAATTGTTTTAGATCTTATTAATGATCTTCTTTTTCCTGACGCAAGTATCTATACTCATATGAGTATCCTGAAACAATATCTTGATATATGGATCATACCCACTGCAAACCCAGAAGGTCTAAATGTAGTTCATGAAGAACTAGATCTTAGTTATCGTAAAAACAAAAGAGATCTTTCCACGGATGGTCCTTTCCCAAATGGACTATTTGATTATGACCCTTCAATAGGTAACGACATTGATGGAGTCGATTTAAACCGTAATTTTAGTTTTAACTGGACATTTGGCGATACGTTCCTTGAACCTGATAATTCTGACTATGCTTCTCACTATGATTATTATAAAGGTGAGGAACCTTTTTCAGAGGGTGAGGCAATTGCAATTAGAGACCTTGCATTAGATAATGATTTTGTTTTTTCAATCGTGTGGCACAGTTCCCGCTCAGGTAACCTTTCGGAGAAGGTCTTTACATCTTGGAAATGGGAAGAAGTAAAAGAATCTCCAGATCTAGCTATTATGAAATCCATCGCAGATTATTTTGCTGGATCGATCAGTACTGAGGATGGTACAAGTACTTATCTTTCTGTTTACAGTGGTTCACGTAATGGTAAGTTGCACGACTGGTTCTATAGAGAGACAGGGTCCATTCAATACCTTGTAGAGTGTGGGACCTCTAATCTGCAACCTGATAGCTCTTTAATTGAGGACACCATCGATAGGAATAAACCAGCTATGATATATCTCATGGACCGTGCAATAGGCTATTATACAGATGCAGCCCAGATAACGGGTAATATTCTTGATGCCTCAACTGGTGAGCCTGTAAAGGATGTGAACGTTGAAGTAATAGAGCACTCAGGTTCCGTATTAAAACCCCGATTAACTAATGAATTTGGGCGTTATAGACGTATACTGGATGTAGGGACTTATACTTTTTCATTTAGAGCTAAGGGCTATTTAGATCAAGAAATATCACTGGTTGCAAATAACAGTGCCATCACCGAGCATGATGTATATCTAGAGGTTGCCCCAACTCATCAATTAAATATTAGATTGGTACATGAGACATTTGACAATAATACTGTCGCTGGTACAATCAGTAATGAGTTTGAAACAAATGAGATACAAATATCAACAGGAGATAATATAATTAATCTTACAGAAGGATATTATGATATACGATTTTTTATGGACGGTTCCTTCATGCCCTGGGAGCGATCTATTCATGTAAGTTCTGATCAAGAGGTATCTGTACCTTATCAGACTGGTAGCGTATATGATCTTAGCGACTCTTGGCCGTGGCCCAATTTTGAGGGTTCTTGGTATATGGATCACTTAGGCACCTTAAGATCTCAAGAAGGACAAATGTATGACAATGGTGACTCTCTTTTTTCAACCTTGTGGATGGAATCTGAATTGATCGATGTATCAGGAATGAACCGCGTTGTTTTGTCAGTTTTACACCGTTATGAAACTGAATGGGATCTTGATAGGGCCACAATATCACTTCTAGATGAGAATAATATCGTTTTGGGATCTATGTCTTGGGCGGGCGATCAATGGATGGAATTAAGACCTGACCTCATTACTGCAACATCTGAAGATGGATTCACTTCTGTAAAAGTACGGTTGGAATTTGCACCAGATCAGACAGTTAATTACAGAGGCTGGGAGCTATACACGTTAGATCTTTTTTCTACTTTTGATAATTATTTGGATGTTCAGACCTCTACTACAAACAATGTACCAAAGATACCAATGAAGATAAATGGTATATATCCCAACCCATCCTTCGGAAGAATTCAGGTTAATGTAGGTCATTATCCTGGAGGTTCTGCGAAAGTAAACGTTTATAATATATTAGGGCAGAATATATTTTCAAAAATTATTAATAACAGGCCTAATGGGAAGCAGATAATAGATCTAGATCTTGCTCATGTGGATGGACTTATGACGAGCACAGGTATGTATTTTATAAAAATTCAAACTCAAAAAGAACAAGCGGTAAAAAAATGCATTATACTAAAAAATTAATATTACTTATTTTATCATTTTCACTTCTCCTTAGTGAGAATATATCCTTTAGAGGGCACGCAAAGGATGAGCTAATAGGACAAAAGATTCCTCTATCCTTTGTGAATATGATCTCAAATAATTATAACATATTGCCATCACAGATCAATCCGCAGAGGGGCAGCTATATGATAATCGCTCCGGATGGTGTTGTAGGTTACCTTGGTGATTTTGTCTCATTCAAGAATTCACAGGGATACGACGTCTATCTAATTCCCTTATCAGAAGCAGGTGGTTCAGCCGTAGAAATAAAAAATACAATAAGCAATACACTTTTGGATGATCCTATGCTGGAATATGTTCTATTGATAGGTGATGTGGATGGCTTTGCTGAGTTCCCATCATTCTACTATGGTCCAGAAAATGACGTATCAGACCAACAATATACTCATATTCTTGGAGAGGATAATACCCCGGATGTTTTTATCGGACGACTATCGATCGATTCATTGTCAGACCTAGCTGTAATATTATCAAAGACAATACAATATGTAAGAGAACCACTAGCCTTTGACGATAATTGGCTTGATCGTGGACTTGTTGTTGCCGGTAATTACGCAAATACTTATCCTATACCGATTACTCCCAAATGGACATCATACTGGTTAATGGAGGAACTGCTAGATTATGGTTATAGTGAAGTAGATACTGTATTTTACCCACCAATACAACAGGGTGCACCTTATATCATTCCATTGATCAATAATGGTGTAGGTATTGTTAATTATAGAGGGTGGGGTGATGCGAATGGTTGGCATTATCCTGAGTTTCACGTTGATGATGTAAACGACCTTAATAATGGATGGCTTACACCTGTATTTATGAGCTATGTTTGCAACTCCAATGATTTTGCAAACAACGTTGATCCCTGTCTAGCTGAAGCTGTTTTGAGAGGTGGTACCCCTACTGTACCAAAAGGTGGGGTTGCATTCATCGGGCCGTCAGACCTTCATACCAGTACTAAATATAATAATGTCATAAATGCCTACATGTATGATGCTATGTTAAACTATGATGTCGTGGAACTCGGTCCAGCGATGCAGGCAGGGCAGTGGGGACTTACAAAGGAATTTCCGGCACAAAGTGGTCCAGGTGAAGCACAAGAATTCTATTCAAATGTATACAATATTCTTGGTGATCCATCCCTGCAGGTTTATTTGGATACTCCAAAAGAGTTTACACTTACATCAAATTCCATAACCTCCACTGATAATTTTATGAGCGTTACTGTTTTGGATCCAGATAGTTCCCCCGTAAAAAATGCAGTGATCAGTGTAATGGTAGAAGGTCAGCTCATTGGTAAAGGTATAAGCGATGATAATGGCAAATATGCAGCCTCATTAGATATAGCAGGTACACCAGTTCTTGATATTTATGCAAACAAAGCTGGCTTTATTCAAGGGCATGAAGCTTTAAGTGTTCAAAGTTCTCAAGCAGATATAGTGTTGACAGATGTAAATGTAGTAACAGAAAACAATATTGATAAACCAGTGCTTGGATCATTGACCAGTCTATCAATGACCTTCTCAAACGAATCAAGTAACTCAGTTGACGCTTTCAATTGTAATATCGCATTTTCAGAACATGTGATACCTGATGTCATAGACATAGAATTACCTGCTTTGGAACCAGGAGATATGGTTACACTAGACAATGTTGAGTTTACTGCTTATGGAACAGATATAAGTAATTCAATCATTGGTGTCATAACAAAAGAGGATGGAAGCACACTCTGCGATTTCGCAATTGATTTTGAGATGCCTGTTTTTGGGTTAGAATTCGATAACCAACCCATCCCTGGAAATGAATTCCAACCAAGTCTACTCATTACCAATTTCACTGAAGGTTCTTATTCTGATGTTTCCATCGAATTATTAACCCTTTCTGATGGCGCTACAATATCAGCTAATGGTTCAAATCAGCTTTTTACTTTATCACCATTTGTGACCTCAATACATGAAATAAATTATAGTGTATTGCTTGAGTATGTTTCATACGGAAGTGATATTACTTTTATTGTAGAATTTCTAAAAAATGGAAATTCATTTCATTCTCAAGAGATTGAATTAAGCATTGTGCCTCCTTCAAATAATTATCCAGTTGCACCCAATAATTTTGGATACTGGGCTTATGATGACACAGACGAAGGATACGAACAAAAACCAGTATTTGATTGGATAGAATTAGATCCAAACTATGGTGGGAGTGATGGGACACATTATCAGTTAGATGATGATGACCATGTGGATGTGGAATTACCATTTCTTTTTAAATATCATGGCCAAGATTATGATCAGATAACTATAAGTTCTAATGGGTGGACATCATTTGAAGGTTGTGATATTGATTATTTTTGGAATATGTCTATTCCAATGTATATGGGGCCTAAGGCGATGCTCGCTCCATTCTCTGATGACCTTGAGACAATCGATACTAATAACGATGGACAAATTGATAAATGGGTAGATGTATATACATCTTATGATGATTCGAACGGCCGATTTATAATTGAATGGTCGAGAGCATTAAATGGCTATGATGAAGTGACGGAAGAGACATTTGAGATTATTCTTTATGATCAGAGTGCAATGCCTACAGAGAGCGGTAACGGCGTAATTGACTTTCAGTATCTAGAGGTTGAAGATGTTGATGTTACAAAGAATTATTCAACCGTTGGTATCGAAGCACCAGAAAAGAATTATGGACTACAATATGTTTTCAATAATGTGTACTCGCCTGGAGCAGCACCATTAGAAAATGAGCGTGCTATTCGCTTTACGACAGAAGCCCCTTCAAACTATGTTGCAGCATTAGAAATGGATAATAATTTTTCTCCAGAAACATTTTATCTTGGTCCAGCATATCCAAACCCATTTAATCCAGTAACAAATATTGATCTAACAGTTCCATTTACAGATAAAGTATCAATATCAATTTTTGATATTCTTGGTAAGGAGGTCTCAATACTTCATAATGGGACATTGGTAAGTGGTCATTATCAATTTACATGGAATGGAAATAATAGTTTTGGACATTTACTGGCATCGGGTACTTATTTTGTCATGGTGGGTTACAGAGATAAGATTGAAATTCGGAAACTGCTTTTGCTCAAGTAATGAAAAGAAAGATTTTCATTTACTCAACCTCATGGTGCCAGCCTTGCAAGTTAGCAAAAAAGCTTCTTCAAGAAAGGGGACTGGACTTCCAAGAAATTGACATAGAAGAGAAAGGTTGGAGTAGAGAAGATCTATTTGATATTACAGGAGGAAGAACTGTCCCACAGGTTGTGATCAATGATGATACAATAGGTGGCTACGATGATCTAGTAAGATTTGACCAGCAAGGGAAATTGTAGATTTGTTAAAAAAAGTTATTCAATCAATAAGGGTTTTTGCTTTGGCGGGAACCCTTTTTTTATTTCTGGACTGTGCGGGAAGAATCAAGCCATGGAAATTTCCAGATATTTACTCTCTAGATGTAAGGATCCTTGATACAAGAGAGTGGTCTTCAAAAATAAAAAGAGAAATGAGTGATCTTGATAAACTCATGAAGCGCGAACTAAAATATTATATAGATAAAGATCTTAGAATATACGATAGACTGGAACCTAGCTATGCAAAAATGAAAATATCCGTTTCAAAAATTGACAGTATCAGTAATGAAGTATTCATTCTATACAATGAATTGAAAAGCTCTAGTAAAGATAGTCTAGATTCAGTTCCCGCAGATACAACAGTATCTTTTAGAAAAATTATTGAATCTAAAAGTAGGAAGATACAAAAAGCACAAAATGAATATCTAAAAGGTCTTAAAAAACTAAAAAAAGGTTTTAAAAAAGATCAAAAAAGACTATTGTTTATCGAAGATGAATACCTCCCACTAAAACAGATCCTCTTTGATATAAAATATAAGCGAGATGCCCTCCAGCCTGATATTAAAAACTTTAATAAAAAGTTAAATCAAGCTCTTTTTAATGATGATCGGTCTTCATACTCCAGAGATATCATAAAAGCTTCAAAAAAGTTGGAATCATATAGAGTAAAAATGAACCAGTATGAAGATTTCTTAATGAATATCGATAAAGTGGCTTATAAAGAGAGCGGGGCATTCGTCATACTCACTTCATCAAAGAAAAAACCTATGAAATATATGGTACGCTATGAGAGTGGTCTCAAGGAGTATCTAGAGATAATAAGTGATATACGTAAGACCTGCGAATCTATTTAGCACTATTTAATTATTTTTTGAGATAAATGATCTTTTGAGTGGATTGATGTTTAGCACCATCTACTTGAATAAAATATATTCCATTCGAGACTCTTTGTCCTTTGTCATTTTTGCCGTTCCAGATAAAAGTTTCTGTTTCTGGTTCATAAAAGTGTTTTGATCTTCTCCAAATTTGGTGACCCATAAGATCGTAAATAGTAGCATAGATCAATTGCTCTGTAATAACCTGAACATTGATAGAAACTGAATGGCCGAATGATGGGTTTGGAAAAGGAGGGATAAAAGTATAATCTTCTGAAAATCCATCTGATAACTGTATTCGATAATCCCAATTAAATTGATCGGTATCTATGGCAGATAGGACAAGTGATATATAGTCTATACCCATTTCAGGGTCAATATTCAGATCGGACCCGGTCCTGACTGACCATTCTTCTTTGTCCTGATATTTGATGATCGATGAAAGTGAAAGGTCACCGCTTAATTCTGTTAGTTGTATTCTTAGAGGAGCTTCAGTAACTACATTATAGTATAGGCTTTCATATAAGTTTAGGTTCTGTCCCTCCTCTGTTTCTATTTGACCTGAATTAAAAATAAGTAATTCTTCTGGAGGTGATTCAACAACCCCTCTATATGCTTCTGATTCGCTATAAGAATAGATGCCTGCATTTGTACTAAGTATTCTATTTGCTATTCGCATTTTTAAATATGCATCTTCAAATGATGAATTATATAGACTTAAGGCATTATCAACTGCTTCGTAGGTCACATCTCGGTTTGGATTAGAGAGGTCTCTAGAATTCTCCCAGCATGCTTTGATCGTACCAGGACCGCCCAGGTGTTCATCAATATATTGAAATAAGATAAATGTTCCATACATATGACTACTTTGGTCATCTATAGGCCTATCGGGATTGGAGAACCATGCTGGCATATAGCGATATAGGTCATTAATTCCATTATAAAGTTCATCTTCGCTCCATACTGCTGTAGCCTCCATAAACCATAAACCATGATCTAATGCATAACAATTATAATCAAATTGAATAGAGTGAAAAAACTCATGTACTGCAGTTACTTTAATATTTTCAACCTCACTGAGAGAATTGAACTGGGAGGAGGAATAGGAATTACGCATTTTGATATAGCTGAGACAAGATGAACCAGAACCTTGAGCTACCGTATAGCCAAAGTAAAAAGATGGTAAGTTCTCTATGATCACCTCATAAAAGCCATCAGGCCCCATCGGTGGCTGATCAAAACCCATTGTATCAATATGAAATGACCAAACCTGTTCAAAAATATCACCCATTTTTATTACATAATCAATATTTTCAACAGCATTATTGCCATCAAGAGTATATTGAAATCTAAAATGATCAGTGTCATAGGATTGATCTAGGTCATAGTTAGATACACTAATAGTATTTCCTTCAACCTCAAAACCAATTTCATTTAACCTTGCCTGTTCAGTATTATCAAGACCATTAGGACCTTTTCTCAAGATATTGTTAATATGCGGTGTGGCATGAACCGGCCCATCTCTTTTCATTAAAATATTATAAGATTGTTTTACACTGATAGATGTACCAGTCATCGATGCAGTAGTAATAATGAATAAGATCGATCTATTTATCAAGTTCATCTAACCTATCTTTATATTTATACCTCAGATAGATTCCCATGCAAATAAATGCTATGGCGCAGAAAATGGAAAAATATATCAAAGTGCTTCCTTTCATATGATCTTTAATATTTGATCAATTAAAAATGTAGACAGCAAAATAAAGGCGCCTATGTTTTTCTGCCTTTCACCATTCTCTTGAAGTGCCCCTGCAAGAGTTACGCCAGTTCCTGTTAAATAAAACCATTTCTTAAGTCCATCGGGCAAACCAGCTATTTTAATATATTTATTTTCTCTATTCATTGGGTCTAATTGTGAAAGATATTCTGTCGAGTAATGTAGTGATGCCATGATGCTATTACTATTATTGATATTTGAAAATTCATAATGCTCTATGGGCATATTCAATCTCAAACCTATCTGGAATGATTCGTTGCCTTCAATTACCTGAAGATCCAATATGCCTTTTTGCAGGTTTCTAGGTTTTAGTTTATTTGTA